>OIFH01000083.1_pt1 | contig 17899 bp, 18 predicted proteins | sample 1581951 | NCBI WGS metagenome assembly OIFH01 (sample SAMN04414075, study PRJEB24778) | human gut metagenome | material: faecal | host: Homo sapiens | reverse complement strand
CACTATGACCGGATAAAGGTATTTGTCCATTACATTCAGACTGATTCCTAACGAAGCGATGATGAACGCAAACTCACCCACTTGTGCCAGGGAAAAGCCGGCTTGTATCGCAATCTTTAGCGGTTGTCCGGAAAGCAACACGCCGAAACTCCCGAACAGGACCTGCCCGCATAGGACCAGTGCCGTCAGGATAAAAACAGGAACGGCATATTCCCATATCATGGCAGGGTCGATCATCATTCCCACTGATACGAAGAAAACGGAGGCGAACAGGTCCTTTACCGGTTGCACGATATGTGCGATTTCTTCCGCTTTATCTGTTTCTGCCAGCAGGGATCCCATGACGAACGCACCCAGCGCGGCGGAGAATCCCGCCTTTGTCGCTATCATCACCATTCCCAGGCATAGTCCCAGGGAGGTTGTCAACAGTATTTCATTGCTAATAAAGCGGTTCAATCTTTTCAGAAGGGTAGGAATCAGATAGATTCCCAATGCTGACCAGAAAATAAGAAAGGCCGCAAGTTTCAATATGCTCTCCAGCATTTCGAAGCCTTCAAAATGCTTGCCTACAGCCAATGTGGAGAGGACCACCATCATGATTACCGCCACCACGTCCTCAATGATTAGTATCCCCAGGACAATACCGGTAAATTTCTGATCGAGAAGCCCCATGTCACTGAATGCTTTGAATACGATGGCGGTGGAGGACATGGACAGCATTCCGCCCAGAAAGATACAGCTCGTGTGTGAGAAGCCCATCGCATTGCCTGCCGTATATCCCAGGAACATCATGCCGCAGACGATGATAACAGTGGAGAATATGGCCGAGGCTCCCACACTTATCAGCTTTCTGAACGAGAAATCCAGTCCTATGGCGAACAGGAGGAAAATAACACCGATATCCGCCCATATCTTGATATTGGCCTGGTCGGAAACAGTCGGGAATAGGGAAATGGAAGGACCTGCCATAATACCGGCCACAATATATCCCACTATGACCGGCTGTCCCAGCCATTTGAAAATGACGGTTATGATACCGGCTATAATCAAGATAGTGGCAAGGTCTGATATTAAAGGGGCAACTTCCGACATAGGAGTAACATTTTTATATGGACAACTCGTTAAGGACACGGATCAGGTTTTGTCAATGGGCTTGTCGTTCTTTGATAGCCTGGTCAAAGGAACATAGACAATCTCATTGTTATGTATGCCTACCATGATATTGTGCTGGTCCTCCATCAGGGCCTGTATGGCGGCCTCACCCAGCCGGCTGGCCAATATGCGGTCGTTGGCACTTGGCGCTCCTCCCCGTTGTAGATGTCCCAGGATAGAGACCCTGACATCATATCCGGGGTATTCCCTTTTTACCCGGTCGGCATAGTGCATGGCTCCGCCATTCTTATTGCCCGGGCTTTCCGTCACGATGACGATGCTGCTGTTCTTGGTCTTCCGGAATCCGCGTCCGATAAAAGTCTCCAGCTGATCCGCATCCGTCCGGTCTTCCGGAATAATGGCGGCCTCGGCTCCCGAGGCTATTGCGCTGTTCTGGGCGAGGAAACCGGCGTCGCGTCCCATCACCTCGACAAAGAAAATTCGGTCGTGCGAGGTGGCTGTATCCCGGATTTTGTCCACACACTCCACAATGGTGTTCAGGGCCGTATCATATCCGATTGTAAAATCGGTACCGTACAGGTCATTGTCGATGGTACCGGGCAGCCCTATGCACGTGACAGGGTATTCCTCGGCAAATATGCGGGCTCCAGTCAGTGAGCCGTCGCCCCCGATGACTACCAGCGCCCCGATTTTTCTTTCCTCATGGTATCGTATGCCTCTCTGCGTCCTTCCGGGGTGGTGAACGCTTCGGAACGTGCCGTTTTCAGGATGGTTCCCCCACGCTGGATGATGCTGCTCACATCCTCGGTCGTAAGTTCCCTGGACTCGCCCGCTATCAGGCCTTCGTACCCTCTGTAAATTCCTTTGACTTTGAAGCCGTTGAAAATGGCGGTACGGGTCACGGCACGGATTGCCGCATTCATTCCGGAAGCGTCCCCTCCGGAAGTCAGAATTCCTATATATTCATCTTTTTTCATCTATCTCAGTTCTTGTTTTGTTTCATTCTGCCAATATAGCTTTCAGTTTTTTCCGGCAGTGAAAAATACGGCTCTTTATGGTTCCCAAACTCACACCGGTTCTTTCCGCTATCTCACGGTATTTGAACCCTGACAGGTACATCTCAAAAGGTATGAAATGCGACTCCGGTATACTTTTGATGGCATTACGTATCTTTTCCAGGTCATAGTTCCTGTCCACCTCCTCTGTACGGGACTCGTCCATGATCCGCGAATAATATGCAGGATCGGAGGATATGTACAGACGGGTATGACCGACCTCCGCCCGGTAACCGTTGATAAACGTGTTACGCATGATGATAAACAGCCACCCTTTGAAATTTGTGTTCTTGTTGTAACTTTCTTTGTGAAGCATTGCCTTGAGCAGGGTATCCTGCAGCAGATCTTCCGCCTTCTCCCTGTCCGCTGTCAGTTTGTACGCGAAACGGAACAGTTCGTCCTGTACGCTAAGCAGCTCTTTTTCAAAATTGAATTCCTTCATCGGTTGTGCCGGTTCCCTGTTCCGGAAGTGCCTGTTAAAGGCCGGACGGCTCTCCGGACAGGAAAAGCCTGTCCGGCCTTACACCATTCCAGATATGGAATTATTTAACCTCGATAGCCTTGGAAGTTTTTTGTTTTTCTTCCTCCTTCACTTTCGGGATTTCAATGGACAGGATCCCGTGTTCGACTTTTGCGGAAATCTTATCCTTCTCCACGTTTCAGGTAGCAGGATGGTCTGCTGGAACTTGGAATAAGAGAATTCGCGGCGGAGATACTTCTTGTCTTTCTTCTCCTCCTTCTTCTCTTCTTTCTTTTCCATGCAGATTGTCAGGTTGTTGTTTTCGTCAACATTCACCTTGAAATCATCCTTCGTCATTCCGGGAGCCGCCATTTCAACCTTGTAGTCCTTGTCATTCTCAATGACATTGATGGCAGGAGCCGTAACTCCCGTTTTTGCCAGCCACTCATTCTCGAAGAAATCGTTAAAAATACTCGGCAACCAGTTTGAATTTGTTTTTACAGGTACCATTTTTACCTCCTTTTTTAAATTGTTAATAAATAAAATATTCAAAAAGACAATACAAATCAGTCTGATTGACTGACTCTTATCGTCTGATCATACCTTGTTCGGCTACAGCCTCCGTCCGTCTCCGTATCTCCTCCTGGTCTCCGAGGAAATAGTCCCTGACAAGCACCGGCCGTTCATCAAATTCGAATACATAAGGTACTGCCGTGGGCAGGTTCAAGAGGGATATGTCCGTATCGGAAATATTCTTGAGATGCTTGACTATCCCGCGCAGACTGTTTCCATGGGCAACGACAAGCAGGTTGTCCCTATGCATCAATGTGGGTAGGATGACACATTCCCAATAGGGCATGACACGCATGACGGCATCCTTCAGGGATTCAGTCCGTGGCAGTTCCATTTCGGGAACACCGGCGTAACGGGTGTCGTTCCCCGGATAGCGGGGATCGTCTTCCTTCACCGGCTCGGGCGACACGCCGTAACTTCTCCGCCAGATATGGACTTGTTCCTCGCCATATTTGTCTGCTGTCTCCCTTTTGTTAAGTCCCTGAAGTATGCCGTAGTGTTTCTCGTTCAACCTCCAGCTTTTCTCCACCGGGATCCAGTCTTCATTGAGACGGTCCAGAACACAATTCAACGTTTTCACAGCCCGTTTCAGATAGGATGTGTAAGCCGCCTCAAAAGAGAATCCCGCTTCTTTCAGCATATCACCGGCTTTACAGGCTTCTGCGATCCCCTTATCACTCAGGTCTACATCGGTCCAACCGGTAAAGCGGTTTTCCTTGTTCCATAGGCTCTCGCCATGTCTCAACAATACGATCCTTTTCATGCCATATAGTTTTTATGCAACGGTTATCGAAGGATCCAGATAGACATCCTGAATGGTGTTCAGAAGCGAGACCCCGTCTTTCATCGTCTTCTGGAAGGCTTTTCTCCCACAGATAAGTCCCATACCTCCGGCACGTTTGTTCACCACTGCGGTTACGACGGCATCATGCAGGTCAGATGTCCCATGGGACTCGCCCCCCGAATTGATCAGGCCAACCCTTCCCATATACCCGTTGGCCACCTGGTAGCGGCAGAGGTCTATCGGATGGTCGGAGACCAGTTCCGTATACATACGCCCGTCGGTCTTACCGAATCCGATGGCTTTAAAACCTCCATTGTTGGACGGCAGCTTCTGCTTCACGATATCAGCCTTGATGGTGACCCCGATATGGTTGGCCTGCCCTGTCAGATCTGCTGCCGCATGATAGTCAATCCCGTCTTTCTTAAAACTGCTGTTTCTCAGATAACACCACAATACCGTGGCCATCCCCAACTCATGGGCATATTCAAACGCCTGTGAGACCTCCACAATCTGGCGGCGGCTTTGTTCCGAACCGAAATAGATAGTTGCCCCCACGGCAACGGCACCCATGTTCCATGCCTCCTTCACTGTACCGAACATGACCTGGTCATAACTGTTCGGATAAGTCAGCAGCTCGTTATGGTTCAACTTCACGATGAAAGGAATCTTATGGGCGTACTTACGTGCCACAGCTCCCAGAACTCCGAATGTGGATGCCACGGCGTTGCATCCTCCCTCGATAGCGAGTTTCACAATGTTCCCGGGATCGAAGTAAAGAGGATTGGGTGCAAAGGATGCTCCGGCAGAATGTTCTATCCCCTGATCCACCGGCAGGATGGAGACATACCCGGTATTGGCCAGACGCCCGTGCCCGTACAGGGCTTGCAGGCTCTCCAAGGTGCGTATATTCCTGTCGGAATCCACCCATGCCTTGTCTATCATATTCGGCTCGGGGATATGGATGAGTTTCTTGTCTATTGTCTTGCATACATGGTCCAGGTAGTATCCTGCCTGCGTTCCCAACAAATCAATAATCGTGCTCATGTCAGTCGTTTTTTTATTCCAAATCAGGACTGGCGTTCCCCCAGTTTTGCATCCATGAAAAGGATGCCGCTCTCTCCGGCTTTCTTCATCAGGTTTACGATGTTCAGGAAATTCGCCTCTTCCTCCACCTGCTCCCTGACAAATCCCCAAAGAAAATCACGGGTGGCATTGTCTTTCTCCTCGGAAGCCAGATGTACCAGTTCGTCAATCAATCTGGAAACATGTCTCTCGTGTTCCAAGGCATGTTCAAAGACTTCGGTGGGACTGCCCCAACCCTGTGGAACCACATCGACCTTGTCCACTTTTGCCTCCGCCTCACGTTTGGCCATATATTCGGCGATGGCACATGCGTGTCCTGTCTCTTCCGCCGATTGCTTGCGCATCCAGCGGGCCATGCCGGAAAAACCTTCCTTTTCCAGATAGAAGGACATTGAAAGATACAGGTTGGCGGACCATAATTCCGCAGTAATCTGCCCGTTCAGGGCCTTTTGTAAATTCTCGGTCATAATGAATCTAATTTTTAATGTTGGTACTATTTTTTATTTTTCATATTCAGGGGCAAGCGTGTGCTTGTCTCAAAATATCTGTCAGGACAGGTTGCATCCCGTTTATGAAACATTCCACGGCGATGACCATCAGAATAAGCCCCATCAGTCTCATCATCACATTATTTCCGGTTTCTCCAAGAATTTTCAAAAGCCGCGTTGACACGCAAAGGATAATGAAAGAGAGGAGACAGACTAGGGCGATCACGCAAACCAGTGCAATTTTGAAAATATGCTCAGGGGCATCTTCCATCAGTGTTATGCCGCTTGAAATTACACCCGGACCGCACAGCATCGGAACGGCAAGAGGCGTGACGGTGATGTTCCTGGAATATTCTTTTTTCTCGTTCTCGTTCAGTTTCACATGGGTGAAGTGTGCCTGCAGCATGTCATATCCGATTTAAAGATGATGATACCTCCCGCAATCCGGAAACCATTGGTCGAGATCCCGAAAAATGGAACAGGAACCTGCCGCACAAGGTGAAAAGTACCAGTATGACGAACGTGAGGGCGCAGGATTTTAAGGCGATGCTCCGGCGTTCTCCGGCACTCATGCCCTCGGTCATCTGCAGGAAAACCGGCATCACTCCGAGGGGGTCCATCAATGTGAACAACGAAGTGAAACACAACATTGAGTATGCGAATATATCCATAGGATGATACTTGTTTTATTTTTAGACCATTATTTTCTCTGTGAACAATAAACTCCGGTCAGGTTACACGATTTGACACATCATATGAAGCAGGGCAGCCTGCGTTCATATTCCATGGCCAGGATACGCAACAATTCCATAAACACCGTACTTACATATATCCGTTTTGTGTACAGCCCCTTGATGAAAGAATGGATGGATGAATCCGTATTCTGGCATAGTACGTGAAGTTCGGATATCTGACGGGATATATATTGTTCATGTTCAAGCAGGGTGTTCAAGGCAGCCAGCGGTGTCGGCCATTGCCGGATGTCGCGCCTGATTTCATGGATGGTTACAGCACCTCCTTCATGATAGATGCGGTTCATCATCTGATAGACCTTGCCCATATTGTCCTGTGCCTGTGCACTTAGCCATGAGGCCAATATCGGAAGTTGCTGCCCCTCAAAATAGACCTGCAATGACAGGTACAGGTTAGTTGACCAGATTTCTGTATTGATCAATGTGTTCATCGCATATTCAATTCGTTTATCCATGGCTGTTCTGATATTTGAAATTAGACAAAATAAATCGTAATTCATATCCTGCAATAATCATGAATTTATGTGATAGCATCTGTAAATCGGACTCTTATGGAGTTGTAAAATGAATTTTAATGCTTGCGAGACAAATAGTCATAAAAATGTATAATTATCATGCCTTTTTGTCACAAGATCCCTACAACATTCTCAACAAGATATCCAGTTCTTTCTCTATCATGTTGATCTTGTCGTATATGTAATCCAGCGTATTATGATAGTGCAGGCAGGCCCTGCATTCCTGCAATTCCCTTGACAGGGAGAGTATTTGTTGCCAAAGTTCCTCTTCTGTATGTCCAGGGGGATTATTGAATGCCATAAATGGATTCAGAGAAACTGTTTGGCATGTAATTTGTGTAATAATAGCCGCAAGTCCCGAAAAGGGGCAGGAATGGAAACAAAAAGGCAGAGAATTCCACTAAAGACAGTAACAGACAGAGGAATGAAAACGGAAGGCAGGACCTGTCCGGTTTTGAAACAAATTGCTTTCATAATGCGATTATATGACAACTCTGTTCCCTGAAGTTGTGTTTATATAAAGTTAAGCGTGGGAACTTTGGTATTACCGTTCAGAAGTATCCCCATACTCAACAACATATAATACACAAAGCCCCACGCCTATATATGCTAACAAGATATAATAGTGCATAGGGACACCTGATGTATTATCCAATTGTTGTCTTGAAATTGGGGATTTCCTGAACATGGATAATGCCTAACGCTTACTGTTATTAATCTTTTTTGGTAAAAGACAAGGCAAAAATACTAAAAGAATTGATTCGCGTCAATAAAAATCCAACTTTTTTATTATTTTACTCTCTGCGCCACTGAATTTCATCGCTCTCCGCTCTCCAAATCCCGTGCCCTTCAGCGATAAGTAATCCTGAGTTCATCAATTGCCTCATAAAAGAGCTTTTGTACATCCTAAAATCCGCAACCTGTAATATTTTTGATATCTGGGGTTGCAGATACCTCTCTAAAAACGACTCGTTTTCGTAAAAGAACCCTAATGGTGCAGTCGCAAGAGACAAAATCCCCTTACCCCATGATGCGACTTGAGGCAATACGCAAAAGGCCACGAAGATTTGAGGCTACCCAAAATCAAATTTGAAGGCCATCATGTATGCATCATTGCTTGTGTATATGTTCAGTATGTGCTGTCTTGCAGTCTTAATCCATTTGCAGGGACAGAACATACTTGAATACAAAAGTTTTGATTCTGCTTGTGCGTTTAAGTCCAAAGCTCTTCATGTTTGCGTCAGATATGAGGTGTCTGTAAAAAGTTTCGTATTAAAGCGGTCAGAAGCAGGAACACCGTGTTTTCCGCCATGAACGATTTTGGCAGCCGTTTCCAGCCAAAGCCGTTGTTCATGTCGTCCAATACACGCTCAGCACCGCCACGCTTGTTGTAATACTCCACGATGTCACGGTCTGTCGAAGTATAGTCATTTGTCAGTATGCATCTGTATGTATATTCCCCTTCCCACAGGTCGAGTTCCTTGTTGATGCTTCTTTGCCGCTGTATGACAAGGCGGTACGCTTTGCCGACCCATTTCTCTGCAATGATGGAGCATATCTCAAACTCGTGACCGTTTATGTATTCGGTCTTCCATCCGCGCAAGGCAAAGATATCGTCATACAACGATACACACCTGTTTGCGCGGATATAAAAATGCCGACTGTGCTTCTCCACCATTTCCACCATAGCCTCAGAGCATGAGCCACAATCCATCCTCGCACGGTTTATATGTATTCTGGCATTCTCCAAACGCTCAAAAATACGTTTTAGAGTGTCTTCCTGATGGAAACGGACATTGGTATTGCCGTCGCGGTTCTCTATCCCGACGATGACATCGCCGACCGTTGCTATTCCTGGACTGTAACCGGTAAACTTCTTGTAGGTTATTTTTGCGTCAAATTTCTCCGTCTCAATGAACTGGTGGTCAAAATCAAAGTCATATTCATTGTCTGGCAGCAACTGTCCAGTTGCCAGCAATGCATTGACAAGCAGATTGTTAAGGTCGGAAGCCACGTTGAAGTCGTAGCTTTTGCCCGAATCAGACCTGTAGGTCAGATTCGGTGTGGTCAATTCACGAATGGCCCTAAGTATTGTGTCTGCGCTGCATGTACGGAGGGGTGGATGCAAGCAAAGTGCTTCCATAAGGTGTGAGGTCACGTCTTCGACACATGACCCTCCACAGAAATATACGCACATCAGAGAACGTATTATCTCGCTATATTGATAGCCATACACTTTGCTACGCAAACCTAAAGTAGAGTCTATTGTACAAGACAACATCCTGTCGAATTTCTCCATAATTGGAAATATACCACCAAAAGATGTGAGTTTCTCGGATTTATTTGTACTTTTACCATGCTTGATGAGGTTTTGTTTGACTATTTTTGCAACACTAAGTTAAGTGAATCCTTTGACATGACAAAATCCTGAGCCGCTCGGCTTTGCCGCTTGGCTTGTCCAAGAACTTTTTGTTGTTCAGGATATTATAAAAGTTAAAATTTATAGTGTTGCGGAATTAAGGTAATAACAATACTATGAAATCGTTATTCATATTACAACTTGTATGTTGCGTCATTACAGCCATGCTAGCATTGCAATTAGCCATGGCAAGTTTGCAGGTGAGATGGAAGGTGTGGCGCTACGAAATATCAAGATGGATTCTCGTTGCATCCATGCTATTCTTCTCCGTCCACTACCTCTTACAGATGATTCATGGACTCCGTGCACAAGGTGCCGATGTGGGCGCAGCATTCAACATATTGTTCTATACTCCAGTGGCATTTGCCATCACTCTCTCCATAATCAACATAGAGAGCACAGGCAACAAAGTGCGACGGTATTGTTTACGTGGTATGATGGCATACATACTCATCGCCATAGTTTTCGTCATTGGCATGTTCAAAAGTCAAAGTTTACACATTGGCAATATGCTCTATGTGATGCTCGGTCTTTTTGTGGCTAGCATGGCATATTTTATTCTTATCATTCGCAAAGAAACAAAAGCCCGAAAGCAGAAGCTCATGGAGAATTTCGGAATCGACTTGATTCCATACGTGCGCTATTCGCAAGCCAGCATCATTTTGCTATACTTTGCTGCTGGACTCCTTCCTGTAGCAATCCTCTTCAATACCTTATTATATATAATAGGTCCCTTGATATTACTCTCTGTCATCTTTTTCGTCCACACTTTCATTGCTATGGGCTATTACATCACACCCAAAGAAGTCATTCCTGAGGAAAATGACGCAGAAGCAAAAGTCACGGAAGCAGAAGACATGAAAGACGGCAAGAACACTCATGGCACAAATATCTTGACAGCTAATAGAAAGATGGAAATAGAATTAGCCTCAAGAAATGGTGTGAAGAGGGATTTTATAAGGACTATGAAGTTAACATCTATTCGCTAGCTACCAAGTTGGGATACAAGAAAAACGAACTGACAGAATACTTCAATCAGTCAGAATACACCAATTTTAGAACCTGGCTTAGCGACATTCGTTTTAATGAGGCTGTTCGCATGATGAAAGCCAACCCCGAATATAGCATTGACGCTATTTCCACAGAGTGCGGTTTCTCATCCCACACATGGATTTATCGTATATTCAAACAAAAAACGGGCATGTCACCTAGCCAATGGCGCAAACAGTTTGCCTCCATCTAAATGCGTATTTTTGTAATTTCGCATTAAATAGCATTTAAAAGAGGTGTGTCAGCGTTTTGACACAACCTCTACTTAAAAGATTTAATTTACAATAGTATTGCGGAATTAAGGTACATGAAACCGATAACCTGTCATAGTGGCATTGGGAAAAGCCGTTCAGACGATCCGCATCATGGTCGGCAAAAGATCTAAAGTGACCTCTTTGGCTGTCTTGCGCTTGGAGACATGAATCATTTCAAGCACCTTTATGACGTCTTCAGACTTCGTGCCACGTATCATGGTCACAAGTGTACCTCTGCCACCACGTCCCGCACGATTAGTGACAACAGTATATAATTCTCCGCAGCTTAAAGAAGTCTCGTCAATACAAAGGCTAGGGACCTGAGGTTGTGCCCGCATTCTGACACATTTACATTTGTAGTATTAAATATCCCAATAAAATATAAGTGTATATTGTAATGGGATCTTAATAGAGGATTAAAAATAAATACTTAATGGGCTGTTTCTTATGAATTCTAACTGAAATCTTATAATAATTGCTCAAAAAATCACATTCTTTGTATACGTAATATCCTAATTTTGGAACGCAAATTAAAAGAATATTAATAAACTAAATTATCTGATTTATATGACAAAATTAAGATGTATGCTTTGTTGCCTGATGATCTGTACTATTACTATTGATGCTAGGACTGTTAATGATATATATAAAAGAATATCTGCACAAGTCTCCTTGAAGGTTCCCGGTAATCAATCACGAAACTATTCCCTTGCTTTTCAAGGAGCCGTTGATGATAAGGGAATCTATCTGTTAGAGTCTGAAGAAAAAATACCATTAATCATTACAGAGAGAATAGAACGTGACAATGTTAAATGTGTAATGGTAGTAAGTATTACGGCATTGGAAGACGTGTACTTTAATTATCAACAACAGTTGAAAACAGGCTTCCGACATAATGACTGTATGTTTTATCTACCAGGATTCTGGTATAGTCGCAATTTACGTTCTCCTAAAGGTGCTCCTTCATTTCATATATCAGAGAGTTGGCTGGTACGTGAGGATCGTCTGAGCTCACCCCTTACCGGTATCTTCAATCAGAAAGATGGACGTTATATGACTGTGGCACGCAAGGACGATTTTCAATGGGATGCCCTTGCTACCCACCAAACAGGCGAAATCATCCTCTCGGGCAAAACGTCCCTAGGGTTCACCGGCTTTGAGAGCCATGACGGAACATCAACACTATCTTTTGGATTTCCTTACCGAGAAGCTCCTAAAACCTATATTCGTAAGTTGACGCTGGCTCCGGAGGTTACATCTTTCCAATATCTAAAAAAAGGAGAAACAGTACTCCTGACCTGGGAATTTATCGAGGGGCAGGCTACAGACTACTCAGATTTTATTTGCCATACTTGGGAATATTGTTATGATACATACCGTCCCCAACCTGTGAAAATACCTTTTTCTCCAGAAGAGATAAAAGGAGTGCTGAGCAATTATTTTGTGGAAAGTTTTGTTGGGGACAAAGCTCTTGCCTATTACTCCAGCCCTGAAATGAAAGTGGCAGCCTGTGCCAACATGAATGTAGCAGAGATAGGTTTTGTCGGTCGCGTACTTCTAAACGCTTTCAATGCATGGGAGTTTGGCAATGAGAATGGACGTGATGACCTTGCAGCTAGCAGTAAAAAGATATTTGATAGTTACTTAGAAAATGGCTTTACGGAAACGGTTATTTGCGTGAATGGGTAAATCTGGAAAATGATAGTGATGTGAAAGAAGAACGCCCAGTGCATAGCATACGTCGTCAGTCGGAAGGAATTTATGCCATGTTTCATTATCTGAATTATGAACAGAAGTATAAACGTCACCATCCTGATTGGGAACAACGCTTAAAGAAAATGCTCGATATGTCTTGCAACTGCAAATCCAGATGGAAGTTTCCACGTAAATTCATGATGACTTTACAGTTGTTGACGGAAGTGGAGGAAGTACTCCATCCGCTACATTACCTCTGGTTATGGGATATAAATATTTTAAGGACAAACGCTATCTGTCCGCTGCCCGGCGTACTGCGGAATATCTGGAAAAAGAGCTTATATCAAAGGCTGACTATTTCTCCTCTACGCTGGATGCGAAACTGTGAGGATAAGGAAGCTTCCCTCTATACCGCTACGGCAACTTACTATTTATCATTGATAACAAATGGTACGGAACATAACCACTATGCCTCTCTGACACGAAAAGCGGCTTATTTTGCCTTGTCCTGGTATTACGTCTGGGACGTTCCGTTTGCTCCCGGGCAGATGTTGGGTGATATCGGTCTGAAAACTCGCGGCTGGGGAAATGTCTCGGTGGAGAATAATCATATTGATGTATTTATTTTTGAATTTGCCGATGTGCTCCGTTGGCTTTCCAAAGAGTATAATGAACCTCGTTTCTCTGATTTTGCTGAAGTCATTTCTACTTCCATGTGCCAGTTACTTCCTTATAAAGGACATATGTGTGGAGTGATAAAAGTTGGTTATTATCCGGAAGTGATCCAGCACACCAACTGGGATTATGGAAGGAATGGAAAAGGATATTATAATGACATGTTTGCTCCCGGTTGGACGGTAGCATCCCTTTGGGAATTGCTGACACCGGGACGTACTGAGAATATACTGTTGAAATAGCTCTGATATCCACTTTTTCAGGATATTCTTATATCCTGTTGTATGTTAATTAATGAAACTAACAATTAAGACAATGCAGAGACTACGTATTTTAGTTATATTAATACTTCTTTCTTTGATGCCTCTTTATTCCCTTGCCGTTCTGAATGAAGGACAATATGCATTCCGTTCACTTGATATCAATAATGGATTATCCCAGAATACGGTCCATGCCATCCTTCAGGATAAACAAGGATTTATGTGGTTTGGGACGAAGGATGGTCTTGACCGGTATGATGGTATCTCTTTTCGGACTTTCATGAAAGAATCCGGAACCTTGGGCAATAATTTCATCACTTCTTTGTATGAAGACAATCTTGGGCAAATATGGATTGGGACAGACGTAGGCCTATATGTCTATTGCCCACAAATGGAAAAGGTCAGGCATTTTACTCTGATAAGTAATTCAAACATAGATATAGACTGTACGGTCAATCTGATAACTGGGGACCAGAAAGGAGGTATCTGGGTTGTAACTCAGACGCGGGGAATCTTCTATTACAATCCCCAGGATAGCCAGTTGGTTAATTATCAGTCGGACGGGTCCGGTACTCTGAACCTTAAAACTTCCGGCCAACTCTATTTTGATTCGGACGATGTCTGCTGGTTGGACATACGTGATGGAAATCTGTATTATTCAAAAGACAAGCTTAAAACTTTAACTCCGATTTTTCCAGAAGATTCAAAAGTGTCTTTCAGAGATGAATACATCTATAAATTGCTCCCCGGACCCTATAATTGCATGTATGTGGGAACTGTATTCGGACTGAAAGAAGTGAACCTAACTAATAAGACTATCCGTACCCTTCTTTCCAAGGATGAATTGGGAGGTGATATTTATATCAGGGAACTTGCATTTTATTCAGATGACGAATTATGGATAGGAACCGAATCGGGACTTTATATCTATAATCTGCACACGGCAAAAATCATCCACTTGCAGAACGTCAACGGTGATCCCTATTCAATCTCTGACAATGCCATCTATTCGATTCTCAAAGACCGTGAAGGCGGAATGTGGATAGGGACTTATTTTGGAGGTGTGAATTATTACCCCCGGCAATATACCTACTTTGATAAAGTCTATCCCCAGAAAGAATCAAACAAAATGGGAAAAAGGGTGCGGGAGTTTTGTGCCGCCCATGACGGCACACTCTGGATAGGTACAGAAGATAAGGGGCTTTTCCATTATTATCCTAGTACTGGAAAAATCGAACCGTTCATTCATCCGGATATTTATCATAATGTTCACGGATTGTATTTGGACGGAGATTATCTGTGGGTTGGGAATTTTGCAAAGGATTGAAGCGTATTGATTTGAGGACATACGCTGTAAAGCACTATGATAATATTGCAAGTGATATCTTTTCTATCTGCCGGATAACTGCGGGCGATCTGTATCTTGGAACAACAATAGGATTGTTTCGGTACAACCCAGATACGGAACGTTTTAAACGCGTCCCCGAACTTGGGTGGACGTTTGTTTATTATATAAAGGAGGATAAGCAGGGGAATTTATGGCTGGCAACTTATGCCGATGGCGTCTATAAAAAGAATGTCCGTACAGGTGGTTGGGAACATTTCGTACATGAGGAAGCAGACTCGTCCACCCTTCCATCCAATAAGGTGCTGAGTATTTTTGAAGACAGTCAAAATCAGCTATGGTTTACCACACAAGGAGGTGGCTTCTGCCGCTTTGTGCCTTCCGCCAACACCTTTGTCCGTTATGACGGTATCGGTCTGCCAAGCAACGTCATTTATCGGATTGAAGAAGATGAAAAGGGATTGTTCTGGGTTTCAACCAATAAAGGGCTGGTGCATTTTAACCCGAAGAATTCCAGTTTTAAAGTGTATACAGTTGCTAATGGGTTGCTGAGTAACCAGTTTAATTACCAGTCCAGCTATAAGGATAAGAATGGACGGATTTATTTTGGCTGTATTAACGGTTTCATTCTCCCTTTGCCCCCTCCTCCTTTATTGATAATGATTTTTTACCCTCTGTTTTGATTACCGATTTTATGCTCTTTAATAAAAAGGTGGTAGTCGGAGAAAAAGGCTCTCCATTGAAACAAAGTATCACTTTGTCAAACCATATCGAACTTCAGTCAAATCAGAATTCGTTCTCCTTCAGGATAGCTGCGATAAGTTATCAGTCACCGAGCATGAATACACTGCTATATAGACTGGAAGGGTATGATTCCGAATGGCATACAGCGGGTAAGGGCCCTATTACGTATTCCAATTTACCTTATGGGACATACATGTTACGCGTGAAAGGTGCGAATAGTGATGGTGTATGGAATCCAGATGTACGCACATTGGGGATCAGGATATTGCCCCCGTTTTATTTATCCGTATGGGCATACCTGATTTATATCCTATTGATACTCGGTACATTTTTCGCCCTCTTCTTTTATTTAAGGAAGCGTACTATTGAAAAGCAGCGTAAAGAGATGGAGAAGTTCGAACAGGAAAAGGAGCAGGAACTCTACACCACTAAGATAGATTTCTTTACAAATGTGGCACACGAAATCCGTACTCCTTTAACACTGATAAAGTGCCCATTGGAGAATGTACTTGCTGATAGGGAACTCTCCGAAAATGTAAGGATGGAATTGGAAATTATGGATCAGAACGTGGAGAGGTTACTGAACCTGATAAACCAATTACTTGATTTCCGTAAAGCGGAAAATAAAGGTTTTAAATTGAATCCGAAAGAATATAATATCGGTACTATCGTCCACTCTGTTTATAAGTATTTCACCACTTTGGCAAAGCAAAGGGGAATTAAACTTGAAGTAGAAGTTCCAGAGGAAGAATTGTTGGCTTCTGTTGACAAAGAGGCTTTGACCAAAATTCTCAGTAATCTGTTTGCTAATGCATTGAAATATGCCCGGACATACGTTTATCTCCATTTGTCTGTTGATGAGAAGAATGAGGTGTTCACTATCTCTATGAGTAATGATGGGAATATAGTCCCTATCGAAATGCGTGAAAATATTTTAAAGCCTTTGTCCAATACCGGGACGGGAAAGATATTGTCTCGGGCACAGGCATCGGATTAGCTATGGCTCGTTACTTGGCAGAGTTGCATCAAGGTATGCTGGTGATGGACCGGGAGCTAGATTGTAACCGTTTCATTCTTTCCATTCCAATATTACACCAGACACTTCCGGATGATTCGGAAGAACAACATAAGAAACCTGGGTATGATGATGAAGATCGTGAAGTTTCTGATAAAGATAAAAGAGAGGTTGCTTCCATATTGGTTGTAGAAGATAATAAGGATATGCTTGCTTTTGTGTTCAGGCAATTGTCTTCATTGTATCATGTACTGATTGCGGAAAATGGGGTCGAGGCGTTGGACGTTCTTGAACAGAAATCTGTGGATCTGATAATAAGTGACATTATGATGCCTCTGATGGACGGGGTTGAATTATGCAAGCATCTGAAACAAAATCTGGACTATAGTCATATTCCTGTAATATTATTGACAGCTAAAACTAATCTGGAATCAAGAATCGAAGGACTTGAAGAAGGGGCGGATGCGTATATTGAAAAGCCGTTTTCTATGGAGTATCTTCGTGCCAATGTAGCAAATCTGTTGAGTAATCGGGAAAGATTACGCCGTCACTTTATTGAATTTCCTTTTATCAAAGCAGATGCAATGGCGCAGACAAAGGCCGATGAGATGTTTATTAGCAAGTTAAATGAGTATGTATTACGCCATCTTGATAATACGGACCTGCAAATTGATGATATAGCGGATGCAATGAATATGGGACGTTCCAACTTTTACCGGAAATTGAAAGGAATCCTAAATATGAGTCCGAACGAATATCTCCGCCTTTTCCGTTTGAAGCAGGCAGCTTCCATACTGAAAGAAGGAACCTATGGAGTGGTGGAAGTCTCTTACATGGTAGGGTTCAGTACCCCCTCCTATTTTTCAAGCTGTTTTAAAAAACAGTTCGGAGTACTGCCTAAAGATTTCATATCGCACTAGTAATATGTATTTTGCTTTAAATTTTTATAATATCAGGTCATTTTCTGATATTTTATCCGAGTTGTTCCGGGTAATTTTGCAAATATATTAACAACTAAATTTGATGTATGACAAGGTATTTACTTTTTTTGCCAGCCAGCCTTCGGGCGGAAGAGAGAGTTGTTTTCCTATCGTATATATAAACGATTCTTAGTTTGAGAATTTGTACTGTAATTTATATAAAGTCAAAGAAATAATTATAAAATAAATTGCACACACAATGAATAATAGAAAAGAAAATGAACAGAGTTGTATAGTAATGAATAAAAAAGAGGGTACATCGTGCATTACGACACACCTCCCTGTATTTCAGAGAAAAATCTACACTACTAATCAAAAAATCTATTGATATATGAACTGTAAAGTAAAACAAGGATGCCTTACCAGCGAAAGCTGTTGCATCCTGTTATGGTTAGCCTTCACATTATTTCCCGTTTCCGTTGTAACGGCGGCAGATAATAGAAAGATCGACGAGAGCCAGCAAAAAGAAGTAAAAGCAGAAATGAAAGGATATGTGGGAGACGAAAACGGAGAGCCTGTTATTGGAGCTACCGTATTGGAAAGTGGAACGCAGAACGGGGGTTATAACAGATGTGGACGGTATATTCACTATACAGTTGGCAAAGAACGCAATCATTGACCATTTCATATGTTGGGTAC
>OIFH01000082.1_pt1 | contig 18562 bp, 18 predicted proteins | sample 1581951 | NCBI WGS metagenome assembly OIFH01 (sample SAMN04414075, study PRJEB24778) | human gut metagenome | material: faecal | host: Homo sapiens | reverse complement strand
ACTTAATAACTTAAATCTATCGAGACTGTAAATCCGGACATCAAATAATGAAGAAAAAAAGAATTTCAACATATATTACGTTGTTAACGCTACTGAGTAGTATGCTATTGTACAGCCCCACACTGGCGGCACAAGAAAAAAAACAACCATAGAGGAAGAAAAGGTACCTTTCTATCAGGGAACTACTATCGGTATAGATATATTTGGCTTGGGAAGCAAAATTTTTGGAGGTGACATTACAAGTACAGAAATCAGCGTAGAGGTCAATTTGAAAAACCGTTATGTCCCCGTAGCTGAAATTGGATATGGAACCACCGACACTACTGATGACGGTACCAATATACATTATAAAGCCTCAGCTCCCTATTTCCGTATAGGTATGAACTACAACTTCTTTTTCAAGAAGCCCTATCTGCCTGGTTTTCTGTATGGAGGCATACGTTACGGATTCACCTCTTTTTCATACGATGTAGATGCTCCGACAATGAAAGACCCTACATGGGGATTTCCGGAAATCCCCTTCAGTATGAGGGAGTTAAAACCACAGTAACCTGGGCCGAACTGCTGGCAGGAATAAAGGTAAATGTATACAAGAATTTCTATATGGGCTGGTCACTGCGCTACCGCATACGCATGAACATGAAAAAGACGGAACACACCGAGCCTTGGTATATTCCCGGTTTCGGAAAGAACAACTCGACTAACTTAGGAGTAACATACAGTTTAATATACAAATTACCATTTTAACTAATGACAACTTTAGAAATATGGCTCCTTGCCATCAGCCTTGCTATGGACTGTTTCACTGTTTCCATAACAAGCGGAATTATCATGCGTCGCATTTGCTGGCGCACTTTTTTTATTATGGCATTCTTCTTCGGTCTTTTCCAGGCCGTCATGCCGCTTATCGGTTGGTTTGCCGCCAGCCGCTTCAGCCACCTGATAGAGGATTACGACCATTGGATCGCTTTTGGGTTATTGGCATTCCTGGGAGGGCGTATGATTAAAGAGAGTTTCAGCAATGAAGACAAATGCTGCTTCGACCCCACTAAATTAAAAGTGGTTGTTACGCTGGCTATAGCAACCAGCATTGATGCGTTGGCCATCGGTATATCATTTGCTTTTGTAGGAATGAACTCTTTCACTTCCATTCTTTCTCCCATTGGCATCATCGGCTTTACCTCTTTTGTTATCTCAACATTAGGAAGTCTGATAGGTGTATTTTGCGGCAAGCGTTTCAACCTGCGCATGGAATTATGGGGAGGTTTGGTTCTGATTATTATCGGTGTTAAAATCTTAATAGAACATTTATTTCTTTCTTAACTAAAATACAGGTATGAATAAAAAAAAAATTAGCATGGCAATTGCCGTTTCTAGCAATTCTGATAATAGGAACAATTATTATTCTAAAAAAAGCAAGCACCTTTCCGTACGGATGAAGGCTTTGTATTCGGTACTGTATACAAAATCACCTACCAGTCCGAAGATAATCTGAAAGAAGAAATAGAAACCGAACTGAAGAAAGTGGACTACTCCCTCTCTCCTTTCAATCCGAATTCTGTAATCACCCGCGTAAACCACAATGAAAAGACAGAAGTTGACAGTTTTTTCGTACATGTATTCCATCTCGCAAAAAAAATATCCGATGAAACCCATGGAGCCTTTGATATCACTGTCGCACCTTTGGTAAATGCATGGGGATTTGGATTCAAAAAATCTACAGGAGTGGATTCACTGATAGTGGACAGCTTACGCCCAATGATAGGATATCAAAAAATAGACTTACAGAACAACCGGATAATAAAAAAAGACCCTCGTATAATGCTGGATTGCAGCGCTATCGCCAAGGGATTCGGAGTAGATGCAGTAGCAAGGCTATTAGAACGTAAAGGGATAAAAAACTACATGGTAGACATCGGTGGTGAAGTAGTGGTAAGAGGCAAAAATTCCAAAATGAACGCTTGGCGTATCGGCATAAACAAACCTGTAGATGACTCCTTGTCAGTAAACCAGGAGTTACAGACTGTACTTGCCATTAGTGACGTAGGTATGGCGACATCAGGAAATTATCGTAATTTCTATTACAAAGGTGGAAAGAAATATGCACATACCATAGACCCACGCACCGGATACCCAGTACAACATAGCATCCTGTCATCCACTGTCATTGCAAAAGATTGCGCCAGTGCCGATGCATACGCTACTGCTTTCATGGTGATGGGACTGGACTCAGCCAAAGCTTTTTGTGAAGCACATCCTGAACTGGATGCCTATTTTATCTGCTCGGGCGAAGGGGATAAATATGAAACTTATTTTACAAATGGGATGAAGAAATTTATCGCCAGCGAGAAATAGACATCAAAGAGGCGCATCAAAACATCGAACAACTATCATTCAAATGGAATGATACCGGAACTCACCACAGATTAATATCAATTTAACACAAAGCAGTTGGTTTCCAATAAAATATCTATGGTGAGTTCCGACATTATTATCTGCAAAGAAACAGCATATTACTGAGCTTTCTGAAACTGTTCTATCAACAAAGTCAGATTAGCCGTAAATAAACGCGCTGATATTGCTAACAAAATGATTCCGAAAAACTTACGAATAACATAAATTCCACCTTTACCCAAGAAACGTTCGATACGATCTGTCAACTTCAACACCACATAAACCCAAACCATATTCAATATCAAGGCTACAACAATGTTTACAGGAGCATACTCCGAACGAAGGGAAAGTAACGTAGTAAACGCCCCCGCACCTGCCAATAACGGAAAGACCAAGGGGACTAAAGTCGCTTCCTTGATAGGACCTTGATTCTTGAATATTTCGATATCCAAAATCATTTCCAAAGACATGAGAAAAATAACAAAAGCACCCGCCACGGCAAACGAAGCGATATCTACCTGAAATAACTTCAGCATCATATCTCCTGCATAAAAGAAACCTATCAATAAAGCAAAAGAAATGCCGGTAGCTTTATTAGCATTGACATTTCTCCCTTTCTGCTTAAGGTTCAATATAATAGGAATAGATCCGATAATATCAATGACAGCAAAAAGTACGATAAACGCACTTAAAAATTCTTGAAAATCAAATGATCCAAACATAAACTCCTCCTTTTTTGAATGCAAATATATTTATTTTTTATACAGCCCGCAAGTATTCTGCTTTTAAACATTAGGAGACGGTAAGAAACAATAAAAAAAATAAAAGTTCTCCCACCTATAAATAATAAATCTCGTTTTATCGTTACCTTTGTGTGTTAAACTATAACTTAACGAACATTAGAACTTATGGAAATAACAATGTATGATACACTTTTACAACTTCCTCTCTTCCAGGGATTATGTAAAAATGACTTCACCAATATCATAGGTAAGGTAAAGCTACATTTTCGTAAATACAACGCCGATGATATCATTGTGGAACAAGGAGCACCTTGCACTCAATTAATCTTTCTCTTAAATGGGGAGATAACCTCCCAAGCAACCGATAACCAACATTCATACTCCTTATTTGAAACTTTTGGAAGTCCTTTCGTTATAGAGCCCTATTCATTATTCGGCATGCAGACCAACTATACAGCGACTTACAAAGCACGTACAAATATTAACATAGTTACCATAGATAAGTTATTTGTATTAAATGAACTGAACAACTACGAAATCTTCCGCCTTAATTATTTAAATATTCTGAGTAATAGGGCACAAGTGGCATACGAAAAATTATGGAACAGCCACATAGGTAATACAGAAGAAAAAAATACTGAATTTTTTAGTACTGCGTTCCATGAAGCCCGAAGGGAAAAAAATTCTTAAAATCAAAATGGAAGATTTGGCGAGTTTGATTGATGAGACACGAATCAATGTGTCAAAAGTACTGAATGATTTACAGGAACAGAGATTGGTACAACTTAGCAGAAAAGCAATCTCCATTCCGGCATTGGAAAAACTGACCGAAAAGAATAAATAATCAGGTAAAACCTCATAAAGATGAAAAGCACAGGCATTTCTGCTTGTGCTTTTTTATTTTTAACCTAACTATTTAATATACTTTGTTAAATAAGTAAATAGAATGAGGATAGTGATACTTTTTTTTAGCAAATTTGTAAGTCAAATAAAATAGTGCCATGACTGAAAATAAAAATCCATTTTTAAAACCCTATAACACTCCTCATGACACGGCTCCGTTCCATCTTATCAAGATAGAACATTATGAACCTGCCTTGTTGGAAGGAATGAAAGAACAAAATGAGGAAATTGATGCAATTGTCAATAATCCCGAAGCACCGACTTTCCAAAACACCATTGTTGCTCTGGAAAATTCGGGTGCGTTGCTAGACCGCGTAACTACTGTTTTCGGCAATTTGATGAGTGCCGAGACTAGTGACGAGATGCAGGAATTGGCAGAAAAAATGATGCCCTTACTGTCTGAACACAGCAACAACATCAGTTTGAATGAAAAACTGTTTGCCCGCATAAAAGCTGTATACGAGCAGAAAGACCAGTTGCAACTGAAAGGTGAAGACGCCCAACTGCTGCAAAAAACATACGACAGTTTTGTAAGAAGCGGTGCCAATCTGACCGGTGAGGCAAAAGAAAAGTTCCGCCAACTGAATACTGAATTAAGCATATTAACCTTACGTTTTTCTCAGAATCTGTTGAAAGAAACGAATAACTACGAATTGGCATTGACGAAAAAACAATTGGAAGGATTACCCGAAAGTTCATTGGAAAGTTATGCTCAAACAGCAAAGGACAAGGGAAAAGAAGGCAGCATCATTACATTGGATGCTCCCAGTTTTGTTCCTTTCATGAAATATTGTGACGACCGTTCACTGCGCAGAGAAGTCTATATGGCTTATAATACCCAATGTACACACAATAACGACTACAACAATGTGGACATCATCAAGCAATTGGTAAACATTCGCATGGAACTGGCTCATTTACTAGGCTTCTCCACTTTTGCCGAGTATAAACTGAAAAAGCGCATGGCCGAAACAAGTGATGCCGTATACAAATTGCTCAACCAATTATTGGAAGCCTACACCCCTGCCGCCCTAAAGGAAGTAGCAGAAGTAGAAGCATTGGCACGCGAAATGGAAGGCAATGATTTCCAGCTGATGCCATGGGATTGGGCCTATTATTCAGAAAAACTGAAAAATAAGAAATTCAATCTGAATGAAGAAGAGTTGCGTCCTTATTTTGAGCTTAGCCAAGTAGAGAAAGGCGTATTCGGTCTGGCTACCCGTCTGTATGGCATCACATTTAAAGAAAATAAAGAAATTCCGGTCTATCATCCCGATGTAAAAGCTTATGAAGTATTTGACAAAGACGGAAGTTTCCTGGCTGTACTTTATACAGATTTCCACCCCCGTGCCGGAAAACGTTCAGGTGCATGGATGACCAGCTATAAGGAACAGTGGATAGAAAACGGAGTCAACAGCCGCCCCCACGTATCCGTTACCATGAACTTCACCAAGCCATCAGCTGGAAAACCGGCATTGTTGACTTTCTCGGAAGTAAATACTTTTTTACACGAATTCGGACACGCCTTGCACGGAATGTTTGCCAATACCACTTATTCAACCATGAGTGGTACCAGCGTATACTGGGATTTTGTGGAGCTTCCATCACAAATTATGGAAAATTTCGCCACTGAAAAAGAATTTCTCAATACATTCGCCAGACATTATCAGACGGGAGAACCCATTCCTGCCGAACTGATTCAAAAAATTGTAGATGCATCCAATTTTAATGTGGCCTACGCCTGCCTACGTCAAATAAGTTTCGGCTTACTGGATATGGCATGGTACACCCGCCAGGAAACATTTGACGGAGATGTCCGCGCTTATGAAAAAGAAGCATGGAAAAAAGCGCAAATACTGCCCGGAGTAGAAGATACCTGCATGTCCGTACAGTTCTCACATATCATGGCGGGGGGATATTCTGCCGGATACTACAGTTATAAATGGGCGGAAGTACTGGATGCGGATGCCTTCTCCTTATTCAAGGAAAAAGGAATCTTCAACCAGGAAGTCGCTGCTTCTTTCCGGGAGAATATTCTCTCGAAAGGAGGAACGGAACATCCGATGGCCCTTTACAAACGCTTCCGTGGACAAGAACCCAGTATCCATGCCTTGCTGAAAAGAAATGGAATAATCAACTAAAAAACTAAACAATATGAAACTAAAGTCTATTCTTTATATACTGATGCTACTCCCCTTCTTATGGAGTTGCAACAATGAAGACGATGTAGAGGAAATCTTTGCAAGCGGCACATGGCATGTAGTGGATTTCTATGGTAAAGCCAATTGGGACAAACGGAACGGAGAGCCCAAATACAATGCAATGGCACACAACCCGGATAAGACTATCGCAGCCGAAGGAAGAAAAGCCTTGGATATCATTCATGGTTTCAACATTACTTTCAAAGCGGATGGCACTTTTACAGGAAGCATACAAAACGGAACCATTGAAGGCACATGGCAAGCGGATGGAAAAGACCGGACAGTAAACATAAATTTTACCAAGACTCCATCTTCAACAAGCTATAATAACGAGTTCATAGAAGCATTGAATAATGCAATATTTTATCAAGGTGACAGCAATGTTTTATTGCTAGCTCCCGAAGGGAAAAAAACTTATATTCAATTTGCACATAATAAGCAAGACTGAAATAATGGAAACGAAAGAAGAAAAACAACTCAAACTCGACAAACGATACATCCGCATGGCTAGTATTTGGGCGGAAAATTCATACTGTGAACGCCGTCAGGTAGGAGCATTAATCGTAAAAGACAAGATGATCATCTCCGACGGATATAATGGAACTCCTGCAGGATTCGAAAATGTATGCGAAGATGACAACGGAGTCACCAAGCCTTACGTGCTACACGCCGAAGCGAATGCTATCACCAAAATAGCACGAAGCAACAACAGCAGTGACGGAGCAACCATGTACGTCACCGCATCTCCTTGCATAGAATGTGCCAAACTCATCATCCAAGCAGGAATCAAACGTGTAGTTTACTCAGAAAAATACCGTTTGGAAGACGGGCTTGATTTATTGAAACGCGCAAATATTGAAGTAATCTATATCAATCCCAATGAATAATAGCAAATAAAGATATGAGCAAACATCGAACATCCCGTTTTATGCCGGTAATCGTTGCGGTAAGCATCGTAGCCGGAATATTGATTGGAACTTTTTACGCCAACCACTTTTCAGGAAACAAATTAGGTATCATTAATACTTCATCCAACAAACTGAATGCATTATTGCGTATCATTGACGACCAATATGTAGATACAGTAAACATGGGTGAACTGGTGGAAGATGCTATGCCGCAAATTCTAGGCGAGCTGGACCCTCACTCTTCTTATATTCCGGCAAAAGACCTGGAAGCTGTAAATTCTGATTTAAAAGGGAGCTTCAGCGGAATTGGTATCCAGTTTACCATCCAGCAAGATACCATCCATGTAAACAGTGTCATCCAAGGCGGACCATCAGAAAAAGTGGGCCTAATGGCAGGAGACCGCATTATAGAAGTTGATGACAGTGCCTTTGTAGGAAAAATTGTCACCAACTATGAATCCATGAAAAGACTGAAAGGTCCCAAAGGCAGTGAGGTAAAACTTGGCGTTTTTTCGTCCGGGAGAAAAAGAAACTTTACACTTCACCATTGTTCGTGGTGACATACCGGTAAAGAGTGTAGATGCCGCCTATATGTTGAATGACAAATTCGGTTACATAAAAGTAAACAAGTTTGGTGAAACAACTTATCCCGAATTATTGATTTCATTAGCCAAGCTAAATCAGGCAAACTGCGAAGGAGTGGTAATCGACTTACGCGGTAATACCGGCGGATATATGGGTGCAGCAATCCAGATGGTAAACGAATTCTTACCCAAAAACAGACTCATCGTTTATACACAGGGACGTAAGTCTCCACGTGAGAACTATACATCCAACGGAACCGGAAGTAGCCAGAAAATGCCTATTGTCGTATTGATGGACGAAGGATCGGCTTCTGCCAGCGAAATTTTTGCCGGAGCTATCCAGGACAATGACCGAGGGACAATCATCGGGCGCCGCTCTTTCGGAAAAGGGCTAGTACAACAGCCTATCGACTTCAGCGATGGTTCAGCCATCCGTCTGACAATTGCCCGTTACTATACTCCGTCAGGACGCTGTATACAAAAACCGTATGTAAAAGGTAATGACGCAAATTATGAAATGGATATCCTGACCCGTTACGAACACGGAGAATTTTTCTCACAGGACAGTATCAAACAGGATCAAAGCCAAATCTTTGAAACTTCTTTAGGCCGTCCTGTATATGGAGGTGGAGGTATTATGCCCGATATCTTTGTACCGCAGGATACTACCGGTGTGACTTCCTATTATCGTATGTCCGTTAACCGCGGACTAACCATCCAGTTTGCTTTCCAGTATACGGACAACCACCGTGCCGAAATGCAAAAATATGAAACAGAAGAAAGCCTGTTGCAATATTTGAAACATCAGAACATTTTGGAACAATTCGCCCGTTTCGCTGAAAGCAAAGGGTTAAAAACGTCGCAACATATTGATGTACAAATCACAGAAACTATTTGAAACAAATTTATATGGAAACATCATTTATAATATGCTGGGCATGGAAGCTTATATAGAATACTTAAACAAGAGCGACAAAACTGTCCTCAAAGCATTGGAAGTATTGGATAAAGGTGAATCATTTCCCAAAGCTCCCGAACCCATAGAACCGAAAGTAAGCGATGAAGGAACTAAAAAAACAACTGCGCAAGCAGATAGCGCAAGAAAAACGCCGTCACGACATCACCGAATTAATGACAAAGTCCGCTGCTTTGCTTGAGAAACTGGAACAGCATCCCAAATTTGCATCGGCCCGTACCGTTTTGCTCTATTATTCATTGGGTGATGAAGTACAGACACATGACTTCGTTGAGAAATGGCACCGGCAGAAAACAATTTTGCTGCCGGTAGTCAAAGGAGACGAATTGGAACTCCGTATTTATGCAGGTAGACAAAACCTGAAAAACGGCGAGGCTTATCACATAGAGGAACCGACGGGAGAAGCATTTACAGCGTATGAGAAGATAGACCTCGCCATTATACCGGGTGTTTCTTTTGATGCCCAAGGCAACCGATTGGGAAGAGGAAAAGGATATTATGACAAATTACTGCCTCTTCTTCATTCCTATAATATAGGTATATGTTATAACTTCCAAGTAAGCGAAAAGCTGCCTGTCGAACCTTTCGACCGGAGAATGGATGAAGTCTGGACTGAGAATGGAATACTGAAATAGAATCTATCGTGATAAGAACTGCCCCATAAGCCACTCTTACATCACACTTCTTTCAAGTCAAGTGTGGACTTTACGAAAAAGATGAAGGAAAATCCGTAAAAATCCGCACCTGGCAGGAAGTTTTACAGGAACCTTCGGAGATAACCAAAAGAACATACAGAAGACCGCCTAGTTAACGAAAAATAATATTGACTATCACTTGTGCCCCTACCTGCTTATTCAGATTCTTCACCAATAAATCACGTCCCATCATCAACTCCTGACGGAGCACGGACGAAGTGATATGCACATAAAGTATTTGATTCTTGATATAAAGATTACTAGTATATTTGGTAATGGCAGACCCCACAACATCTTTCCATGCTTGTATCAGACGATACTCATTCAGTGGTGCCTCCAAAGCATTCTGCCGGAAGAATTTCCGAATCATCTCCCCTATTTGTTCCGCATCATTACGTCTCATTCAGCCACTTCCTTTCTTTCAGTCACACAGCCATCTTCTACAGAAAAGACTCTGTATTCCCTTTCAATCTTTTTCAATATTTTATCCAGATGATCCCTATTGGTATCCGTAATGAAAATCTGTCCGAAACTATCCCCGGCCACTAGTTTCACAATCTGTTCCACACGGGAAGCATCCAACTTATCAAAAATATCATCCAGCAACAACAAAGGAGTGCTATTGCTCCCCGTTTTCTTCAAAAAATCAAACTGAGCCAGTTTCAAAGCGATCAGATAAGTTTTATTCTGCCCTTGTGAACCTTCCCTCTTTATAGGGAAATCACCCAACTGCATCACCAAGTCATCTTTATGAATTCCTCTCAGCGAATACCCCATTATACGGTCACGTTTGCGGCTCTCTTTTATTATATCCAGCAAATTCCCATTCATAGCATGAGATTCATACGCCAGATTCACTTTCTCCTTATCTTGCGAAATATAAGAGTAGAAAGATTGAAAAGTAGGAATAAATTCGGCTATAAACTCACTACGTTTTCTAAAAACAACCTCGCCTGCAAATGCCATCATCTCCTCCCATACCAACATCAATTCCTCATCAGGTTCCTGCTCCGACTTCAATAAGGCGTTACGCTGTGTCAGCGCTTTATTATAACGTATCAGTGCATCCAAGTATTCCTTATCATATTGAGATATCACCACATCCATAAAACGGCGGCGCTCGTCACTACCTCCCGCAATCAGTTCCGCATCAGCAGGAGAAACCATTACGAGAGGAATAAAACCGATATGATCTGATAAACGGCTGTATTCCTTTTTATTCCGCTTAAACTGTTTTTTCTGACGACGCTTCAAGCCGCAATATACCTCTTCAGGATCTCCTTGATTCGTTTCATAGAAACCCTGAATCACAAAAAAATCGCCCTCGTGACGGATATTCTGCGAGTCTATGGGATTAGTGGCACTTTTACAGAATGAAAGATAATAAACCGCATCCAGCAGGTTCGTCTTCCCCATGCCGTTCTGTCCGATAAAACAATTCATCTTTGGCGAGAATTCCAGTTCTGCCTGCTCCAGGTTTTTATAATTCAATATCGAGATGCGTTTCAGTATCATAGAACTTCTGTTTAATTGAGGATACAAAATTAGAGATAAAAACGGGAAAAACTAAAAAAATATGCCCGTAAATTTCATTAATACATAGAAATGAACTACTTTTGCTGACCGAAAAAGTAGATTCGCAAAATAATAAAAAAGTAAATATAAAAATGGCAGAACAAAAACACACTCAGGACCCATTGGATATGGAAGAAGCACTGAGTACTTCAGAAGCATTCCTTATCAAGTACAAAGGAAAAATCCTTGGAACTATTGCAGCAGTTGTGATTATCATTGCAGGTTTCATGGGATATAAGCATTTTATTTCTGAACCCAATGAAATGAAAGCATCAGAAGCTTTGTTCAAAGGAGAACAATATTTCGGAGCCGATAACTTTGAAACAGCATTGAACGGCGACAGCATTGGTTACAAAGGTTTCTTGAAAGTAGCAGATGAATTCAGCGGAACAGCTGCCGGTAATTTAGCAAATGCTTATGCAGGTATCTGCTACGCACAGTTAGGCAAATATGAAGACGCAGTGAAGTATTTAGATAAATTCAGCGCTAAAGATCAGTTGGTAAGCCCCGCTATTTTGGGAACTATCGGTAACTGCTACGCTGAGATGGGGCAATTGGACAAAGCTGCCGGAACTTTGCTGAAAGCAGCAGACAAAGCAGACAGTCAGGCATTAAGCCCTATCTATTTGATTCAGGCAGGTCAGTTGTTCGAGAAACTGGGTAAGAACAGTGAAGCTGTTAAAGCTTATACATTGGTGAAAGAAAAATACTTCAATTCTTATCAGTCAATGGACATCGACAAATATATCGAGCGTGCCTCTATCAAATAAGAAAAGAAATATACCTTGAATTATATAAAGAGGTTGTCTGCACCCACGTACAGATAACCTTTTTCTTTTATTAATCCCACTAAAAAACAAAAAATAATGGCAACAGCGTATCATAACTTATCTGATTATGACTTTAACTCGGTTCCCAATGCAGAAAACATGCGTTTCGGTATCGTAGTATCCGAATGGAACAGTAACATCACCGGTCCCTTATTGGAAGGCGCCGTAACCACCTTGAAAAAACATGGTGCAAAAGATGAAAATATTTTGGTACAAACTGTACCCGGAAGTTTTGAACTGACTTTTGGTTCCGCACAAATGATAAAAAGCGGAAAAGTAGACGCAGTGATTGCAATAGGATGTGTAGTTCGTGGTGACACTCCACACTTTGACTATGTATGTGCCGGTACTACCCAAGGCATCGCCCAACTGAATGCCGAAGGAGATATTCCTGTAATTTATGGTTTGATTACCACCAATACCATGCAACAAGCAGAAGACCGTGCCGGTGGAAAATTAGGTAATAAAGGAGATGAATGTGCAATAACTGCCATCAAAATGCTCGATTTTAAGCAAAAAGTGCAGGGAAAGCAGATTTTTTGAAAAAAAGTTCTTGTAGAATTTGCATATTCAAAAAAAAGACGTACCTTGCATCGCAATTGAGAAACAAACCTACTCAATAAGAGAATTGAGATAGAATCTTAAGAGCGAATGGGCAAATACCAGAGTGGCCAAATGGGGCAGACTGTAAATCTGCTGTCTTTCGACTTCGGTGGTTCGAATCCATCTTTGCCCACAAAAAATTGCGGAAGTAGCTCAGTTGATAGAGCATTAGCCTTCCAAGCTGAGGGTCGCGGGTTTGAGCCCCGTCTTCCGCTCTACAGAAGAGATGATTAAATCATCTCTTCTTTTATTTTATATCCTACCCTTCCTTCACTTACCCGATAATTATAAGAGCAGGATGTCCAAGAATTCTTGTTCGGCTCCAAGAAACCAGGTTCATCCGATATTTCATAGAGGAACACTTTTGCTTTGTCCCGTTTTTGTGACAGACCCTCTGCAAGTAATAGGTGAATCTGATAAAACTTCAAGCATAACTCCGGGAAACTCTGAGCAAAACTCGTCAAACCTATAAGGATAGTTTGAAAAAACCTTCCGGCATAAAGTGAAAAAGGGTGGAACGCTTTTTGGGAAGAAGAAAATGCAAATCCGGTTTACACGTACGTACGCATGAGGCGATGCATACATATGTATAGCTTCATGCATACGTACAGGCCGGGCTTGTCCAAAGGACAGGCCTAGCTTGTTTGACGAACATGCTTAGCTTGTTCTGTGGACAACGTCATAAGTTATCTATGAGCTATAAGATTTAAATGTATGAACTGTAAGATTAACTACTCAAGTTGCCAGCATCCGAATTGTCTTTACATGAAAAATAAAATTGTTCAATCACTATAATCAATTAGTATCCAGTAATTTGTGGTGATAAAAGGACGTAAAAGACGCTCAAGTGGTTTGACCCCGGACAAGCCCAACATGCTCCAAGAACATGCCATGCCCGTCTGGTTCCGGAAGCGAAAAGTGTATGGCATATTCACCGTCAACTACCACTTGGGCATGTCTTACCATCTTTCTACACAGTAAACCATTGAACAACAATAAGATATGGTGATGAAAGGATTTTATTCCGTTCGTAAAAACAAATGTATACATACAAATTCGTTTTCTTCTGTTGGGCAATCAATCATCACATTGCTTTATTTTACTTTCCCAATCAGTTCGATAGCCCTTGTCCGGTTTCAAGAAGCTACATTTCCTCCTACCGGAGTGTTCAGAATCTTGATACAAATTCTGCCGGATCCTGCGCCAAGTTCTATGAATTCTTGTGCCAAACATAAGTTCCTTTCATTAAAAGATAAGGATGTTTTTCCAAAACAATAAGGTCTTTTAAAAAAAGATAAGGCCCTTTTTGAAAAACGAACTTATCTTTTTACCTGTCTGCTAAACCAAAAGCTTCTTACCATAGAGTGTTCTCCAAAAATCTTCACTAAAACCGAAACAAAATGTGTTTTCTAATGTAACAAAAGACTCTAACAGATCATTTAAAAGAGCTGAATCTAAAGTACAACCCACCTTACAGCAACCGTTAAACTTTTCTGTTTCCCAATTGTTATATCAAATATCAACAAATTAAAAAAGAAAGGATATGAGTTATGAAAACAGTAATTGACAAAGCTAATACAAGAGGGTATTTTAATCACGGATGGCTAAAAACCTACCATACATTCAGCTTTGCAGACTATTATAATCCAAGACGAATTCACTTCGGTGCTTTACGCGTACTAAATGATGATACAGTAGCTCCCGGAGAAGGTTTCGGTATGCACCCCCATAAAAATATGGAAGTGGTGTCTATCCCTTTACAAGGATATTTAAGACATGGAGACAGCGTACAGAATGAAAGTACCATTGCCCCAGGTGAAATTCAGGTAATGAGTACAGGCACAGGCATCTATCATAGCGAATACAATGCCAGTAAGACTGAAGACGCAAAATTCCTGCAAATCTGGATTATTCCCAATGTGGAGGGAACTAAACCCGAATACCATAATTATGACATTCGTCCGTTATTGAAACGTAACGAACTAGCCACCTTCATCTCACCATCTGGCAATACACCGGCGCATCTGCTACAGGACGCATGGTTCTCTATGGGCACATTGGATGCCGGACAAAGTGTGACATACCGTATGCACAAACCACGCACAGGTGTTTATATCTTCATTATAGAAGGAGAAATAAATGTAGCAGGCGAGAATCTTTCACGTCGTGACGGTATCGGTATCTGGGACATTGAAAGTGTCACAATTGAAGCTAAATCCGAAGCGCAAATACTGGCCATCGAAGTAGCCATGTAAGCTATATATTTGTGTCGCAATCATCCAAACGGAAGATTTGTGCCACAAATTCATCTTTGCTCCCTTGTTCTATACCCATCTTTCTACAAATTCTATATACCACACGGTTTACAGAACGGGACTGCACTCCCAACAAACTGGCTATCTCATCAAATGAAAGTCCCACTACAAACAGGTAACAAATATCCTTCTCTCCGTTGGTCAGAGATGGATAAAGCTTTTCCAATCGCTCGGCCCAGCGATTACGGGATATGTTCAACCAATACTCTAATTTAGTACGGTCTTCAGCAGGGGTATAATGAGGAGTTCCCTTCGTCACGATTTGCAAGTATACTTGTGCTGCCTCCACCGACTCAACCGGAAGCGAGATGTGTTTCGAACGGAAAGTGAGTTCCAACTGACGAATACGTATTTCCTTACTTTTCTTTTCCTTTTCAAGGATTTGCATCTGTTCTTGCAGATTCTTCGCCTCACCTTGATTCTCTTCTATCCTCTCTTGTAAATCATCAATCTGCTGCTGCAACATGGAAGCATCCCTTTTATAATGACTTAAAATCTCCAGTTTCTGGCGGCGAAAAAATTTCCAACTGCCCCATAGCAGTAAAGTCAATGAAAAAACAGCAGCCACTGTTATCAACAGAGTAATGCTCCATCGGCTTCGATATTCATCATTCTGACGTAATAAAGCCGTGTAATCATATCTTTTCTCGATTTTAAACAATTCAGTACGGCTTCCGGAAGTAAATAGTAATTCCAGTTCATTGATATAGCATTGCATATATTCATTAGCCTTACTTAACTTACCAGCCGCCAGCAAATCCTGGTATATAGCTTTGTACACAGAGGATCTCAAAAGTGGTCGCGAAGATTTCAATGCCCTATTACGAAGGCTGTCTACTAGTTCAGTTTTTCCTAAATGTTTATAGATAACAGCTAATTCAGCATCATACCAGTAACGGGACTCAACAGTAGTGGTATAGTCCATCGCTTTTAACAGGAACGAAGCCGCCGAATCCCATTCCTGCTTGCCTTTCTCCTTCAAGGCCCATTGATAATAGATTTTCTCTTGCGAGGTAAAGTCCATCCTATTAACCAAACCTAAAAACTTATCATAAACCAACTTGACCTCTTCATTGTACCGGGGAGTTCCCTGAGCCAGATAAAGAGGGGCAAATATATATTCTCCCCCCATTGCATTCCAAGCCGGAACTGATAGATTAAGATCCAACGCCTTTCTATAATACGACAGTGAGTGCTCATAATGAGCATACCTTCCATTGATATTCCCTAAAGCTGTATATATCAAAAAATGGATCCGCAAATCCTTAACAGTCTTTACCGCCTCCTCTGCCTGTTTATAGGCATACAAAGCTTCATTATCCTGCCCCAAGTCCTCTAAAATATATCCTTTATAAAGCAAAGCGGAAGCTTTATCATCTGCATTACCTTGTGAAGAATAATACTGTACAGCAATGTTTATCAATGAATCGGAAGATATCTTATGCCCACATCTATACATAGCTTGTGTCATCAGTAATGCATAGCACGCTTGTTCTTCTACGGAAAGTTTATCGGGAAAAGGAATGGCATTCAGTATCCGGTAGGAGGAATCCGGGGCACTCCACAAATAATATTTCCCCCATGCCAGTCTAGAAGTGCCCTTATCCTGACTGCAAGAGGAGATGATACCCAATATCACCACCATCCATACATCCCAGCCTATAAACAAGTACTTTCTCATCATATCGCAAATGTATCACTTTTTAGCCTTCTCGCAATTTATAGACTATAAAAATAGGATTACTATCCACATTTATCTTTTTTAATTCATCCGGAACAGTAAGGGTGGATCCTTTTTCATAAAGACTCAGCTCATAAGGAATGACAACCTGCACCAAACCATCTTTCTCCATACGGCCCCAAACGGGAAAGCTACGATAACTCCGTGTCCCCAACATACCAAAAAGAAGATTGGCATCAGAAAGTTTAAAAATATCTTCAGGCTGCTCACATTGCTCCGCCAGAATCTTCCCTGTTTCTTTATCAACGGAAACCACATAATGTCCTCCATCATACCTGCAACGGAAATAATAACTTCGTGGCGTCTCAAAAAGATCAGACACAAAAATATCCTTATTTCCTCCAAATTTTGATGTAAGCTACTGAAATCAGTCGCATCCAGGCAGCGGATGATTTCTTGGTCTGAATTCTGTAAATTCAAAACACAAGCTGGCATAATTTTATGATCGGAAATTCTGAAAACAGTATCATTACATCCTGTTTTAAACAGTAATGACTGCTGCTTACCTGAATAGGTAGCTGCAATGCCTATAGTAAAACCTGCTTTCTCCGGAGGAACCAGTGGCGAAGTAAAATCATTCTTTACAGCAATAGTGTCCCCTTGCTCTGTGAATATGCCTAAGCCATAACTCCCGCTCCGAAAAGGAATATACGGAAATGCCACCGAAGCAAAACAGTCTTGTTCCACCTTACGCTGATATACTATCTGATAATCATGGTTCAAATTTTGAATAAACTCCCCCTCTAAGGTGTAGACCCCTATCTGATTAGCACTGAACAGGTAAAGACGATTATTTTCCTCATCGGCCTGTATACCTGCTAAAAAATTACTGAACTCCCCCGGTCCTTGTCCGAAAGGAATCAATGTCTTTATAAAATGACCTTTCCGGTCAAACTGAACAATCCGTTGTTCTTTTACGGGAGAAACATAGATGTATTTGCTTGTCAAAGCATATTCGGATACTCCATCCAACAAAGAAGCGGGATCATCGGTTGTTTCCAAAGGTATATATTCCACACTCTCTACCTCATCTTGCAGATTGAGCATAGAAGGATGATCTATCCCCTGTCGCAAGTCCACCGAAATTAATTCTCCGGAACCGGAATGTCCGGAGTCACAAGCTGCCATCAAAGGCAACAAGCAAAATAAATGCCATTGTTTCATAGATTCAATCAGTTTTTCAGGAAAAAAATATTTATTTCCCGAAACAAAGATATACAGGAATCCATGATTTATGAGAATAAAACAGAATAAGTTTTGCGACGACACAAATCCCTGATTATCTTTTTATTGCAGATAATCAGGGATTCATTTTGCGACAACTACAAAGTTTTTTTAGCCCATTTTTACAATTCTATTGTCAATTCCACCGGACAATGATCTGATCCCAAGATGTCAGTATGAATCTGAGCACCTCTCAATTTATCCTTCAACGAATCGGAAGTGAGAAAATAATCAATACGCCAACCCGCATTCTTCTCACGGGCTTTGAAACGATAGGACCACCATGAGTAAATTCCCTCTTGCTCCGGATAGAAATAGCGGAATGTATCCGTAAAACCTGATTCAAGCAAAGTAGTGAACTTTGCACGCTCTTCATCAGTGAAACCTGCATTTTTCCGATTCGTTTTAGGATTCTTCAAATCTATCTCCTTATGTGCTACATTCAAATCACCACACACAATTACCGGTTTTTTCTCTTCCAATTTCTTCAAATAAGCACGGAAATCATCATCCCATTTCATTCTATAATCCAAGCGTCGCAATTCTTCCTGCGAATTAGGAGTATAAACAGTTATCAGATAATACGATTCCAGTTCAAGCGTAATTACACGGCCTTCGTGATCGTGCTCTTCAATGCCTAAACCGTATGTAACGGACAATGGCTTTACTTTAGAAAAAATAGCAGTACCCGAATATCCTTTCTTTTCAGCATAATTCCAATAGGCTGATACCCTTCAAATTGTCCCAACCGCCATGTCCCGTGGTGAGGTAGTACAGACGGGCATTCTTGGCAGGCTCCTTCAAGGTGAATTTTACGATCAGAGAATCCTGACGCATGAAAATCGGATAAGGCTGTCCTGCCTGCTCTAG
>OIFH01000081.1_pt1 | contig 18804 bp, 18 predicted proteins | sample 1581951 | NCBI WGS metagenome assembly OIFH01 (sample SAMN04414075, study PRJEB24778) | human gut metagenome | material: faecal | host: Homo sapiens | reverse complement strand
TACGGCAGTTGAGAGAAGGGGATATGGGGAGCTATGAGACCCTTTTTCATCGTTATTATCCCACCTTTTTTGCTTTTGCCAGAGGTATGCTGAAGGATGCAGGGGCAGCAGAAGATATTATCCAGAATGTATTTATGAAGATCTGGATACATCGTGAAGCTTTGGATGAAACGATGTCAATCAAGAACTATATTTATGTACTTTCCAAACGGGAGGTTTTCAATTATCTTCGGGCCAAATACAATACCCATGTTGTGTTAACGGAAGACATGATGACATTGGAGCAATCTTCAAGTACGGATGAGCCAACTACAGACTATCGTGAATTGCGTGAAGCAGTACAAAGTGTGATTGATACGATGCCGCCTAAACGTAGGAGTGTGTTTTGTCTTAGCCGTTTCAAATCCCTGACTAACCAAGAGATTGCTGATAAACTCGGTATTTCTATTCGTACCGTTGAGAAGCATATAGAATTGGCTCTTCGCACTTTTAAAGAACAGTTGGGGAGTTTCTTTGCTCTTTTTGTGGGGTGGTTCCTTTGAATGAGGCTGTAGCGACTGCAGGGGGGCTACTTGTATAACAGAAAGAGATATGGTATTTGAACACCATATCTCTAAATAACTTATTAAAAGTGAGAGGAATAAGCTGAATTAAACTCGTATTTCCCATCCTTTTTCATACTCTCTTCCCCAGAGCTTATTAGCCTCCAAATCGTTGAGAATACGGCCGCTTCCCGGATCGATTTGTAATGAATGACCGACGCGCTGAGCGATATTACCCAATTGTACTAGCTGGGTACTGATACAGGCATCTACAATTCCGGAGTTTAACTTAGTACCTTTGCGGATAGCATCAAACCAGTTCCGGAAGTGGAAAGAGTCCAGCTTTTCTGAAGGATTCAGGAGATTTCCGGTTTCAAACTTCAAATCACTCTTTACCTCCTTGATCATTTTGCCTTTGATATCTGCTATCTTATATTCGTTACCACCACCAATAAAAAGAGTGCCCGTATCTCCATAGAATGCAGTACCGACTCCATATCCGTCTACCGGCATCGTATTGCAACTACGTCCCTCCCAGGAGAAAGATGCTTCGTCGCCAAACTGGAAAGTGATAAGCTGTGTATCCGGCGTCTGCCAATCATCCTGAAAACGATAACGTCCTCCGATTGAATCTACTTTGGTTGGATAATCCACACCTAGTCCCCAGCGAAGCATGTCGACAAAAGTGAGTACCGTTATTTAAAGCTTCTCCAGTTCCCCAGTTCCAGAACCAGTGCCAGTTGTAATGAATGAAGTTATCCTTGAAATCGGGTACACGAGGGGCAGGGCCTTGCCACAAATCCCAGTCCAGATAATCCGGTACGGGAATGACTTTACCTGTTCCGATAGAAGGACGGTTGTTGACATACCATGATTTGGCATATCTCACTTTTCCGATGGTGCCGGACTTGATTTCCTCCATCGCTTTGATTACATTCGGGAATGATCTGCGTTGATTGCCAACCTGAACGATTCGATTGTATTTTAAAGTGGCTCTAACCAACATTTTCATTTTCTGCCGGATTGTGGCTAGTTGGTTTTTCCAGATAAACGTGTTTGCCGGCTTGCATAGCCATAATGGCTGCTTTGGCATGCCAATGGTCCGGAGTGGCGATTACTACTGCCTCAAACTCATTGGATTCTAACATTTTGCGTATGTCTTTTTCTCCTTTAGGAGTCCGTCCGGTCAGTTTGTGGAATCACAGCCTGGCATTTTTCAAGTGCTCTTGAGTCTACATCGCAAATGTAAGTTACTTCACAACCGGGTTGTTTGGCAAATCCTTGCGCGAGAGCACTGCCTCTGGAATTTACGCCAATAACTCCGATACGTATTTTCTCATTAGCTCCCAGAATATCTTGATATCGGCTGGAACCAAACCCTGGAAGTATGCTTCCTAAAGAAAGTGCAGCTGTACCTGCTACTGTTTTTTTGATGAAATCTCTTCTTGTTGTCATAGTATCTATTTTTCTCCAAAATTAGGTTGTTATTAGGATATGTGAATGAGTATTTCCGCCAATTCTCCCTCAAAAAACGTAAATTTCTTATTTTTTTCTTCGGAAAAGACGGATCAGGACGCTAAGAATTCCCCGGGGAATCCATAGGATGAAATAAATGAAAATGCTGATGACAATCACATATCCGATTTGAGAAATTACTTCGATCCATGGTCGGGAATAGACAATGATTGCAATAACATTGACGATAAACGCAAGTATGAAACTTAGAAGATAGATATTTCTTTCTCGTTTCAGCTTTTGGGATGTGATGATAATATCTTTCATGGTTTAGAATTTCATATAAGGTATTTTATATTCGTCAGGAAAGAATATGTGGCGTTGTTCTTCCATGGCCTGATTTCCAAGTAAACAAAGAACCGTTGAACAATATGCTTCTTCAACTATATTCTGTGCTTTCTCTCCGGTGATACATGACTGGCAGAAAGAAGACAGGATAATGTCCGAACCGTCTTTGTCTGCTCCGATCATACTCAATCCACTGTTTACGTGGATATCTCCATCAATGATAAAGTGTGGTGTGTACTCCATTTTTGTTTCTGGTCTCCAACTAGGACCTGCTGTCGGGATGGCGGCAAAGACCTTGTCTTTTACCTGGTCAATCAGTTGCCGGATACCCGAAGTTGAATGATCTTCTTCCAGATAATAAATACCTTTTGCCATTTCCATGGTTCCTTTACTTCCCAGAATCTGGTCTTCCATTCCGTTGAACTTGTTGGAAATCAATGATTCGTATGCGATCTTAACTCCATCCGAGTATCTGTAAGTGACATTGACGCTATCATAAACTTCTCGTCCGTCTTTCCAGTATACAATGTCACCCATTCCCATAATGGATTCCGGCATTTTTTGGGCTGCCCAGTTACAAACTTCCAACTGATGGCATGCTAATTCCGTCATTAATCCTCCGGAGCTCTCTTTGTATAATCTCCAATTAATTTTGCGTTCCAGCTCTGGTGAAGGAACCGGACGACGCCAGTCTGCATTACGGAACCAGTGACAGCGAAGACCTACTACATCTCCGATGAGACCGGAATGGATCATCTGCATTCCCTTGATGTACTTCTCGTCATACATTCGCTGCATACAAAAGTAGAGGACTTTGTCTGACTGGTTGTAAGTGTCATAGATAGCCTTGCACTCGTCAAGGGTACGTGCCATTGCTTTCTCGCAAAAGACATGTTTGCCGGCAGCTAATGCGTCCAATACAATAGGTGCATGCCAGTTAATGGTGTGGATATGATGACTCCATCGATGTCCTTCGATTCCAGTAGTTTGCGGTAATCCGTATATGGCTTTGCATCCGGACAAAGTTCCAATGCTTGTTGAAGATTGGGGGCATAATTATCACATACGGCAACAATTTGTGCATGAGGTATTTCTTTGAGGTTATGGATGTGGTATTGTCCTCTGGACCCGGTACCAATCAAAGCGATTCGTGCTTTCTCATGCTTGATCTCTTGTAGTTTCTCCGGAGTACAGGAAGTCAGCCAAGGAGTGGTCGCCAATAATGCGGTTCCTCCGGCAACATATCCCAGGCTTTTGATGAATTGTCTGAGTCCTAAGTCTACTCCTTTTTCTTTATGTTCTTTCATATCATAAATTGTATAGGGTTGCTTGTATATTATTGAACTTTTCTGAAATCTTTTTTTGTTCCTGTTCATTGGCAATCATCCAGACCGTACTAAGAATTTCGGCTTCCAACGGGTCGGGGGACAGGATAGAACTTGCTTTTCGTTGTTTATTAAATATGCCTGTAAGCGGATTCATAATGTGTCCGGTATATTGTAACGTATTGCCGGAAGTGGATAATGCTGTATCCTGCAGATCGAATTCTTTTAGAAGAGACTGATTGTACGGGTTCAGAAAACTGACTTTCCAACAATCTCCATAAGGATGATGTCCTATACCCAGGATCGAACTGTTTCCAAAATTAGCAAATGCATCACTAATATTCTCCTGTTCAATGAATTTTCTTATTTTCTTCAAAGCATATCCTTTGGCAAAACCTCCAAAATCAAGTGAAATATCAGGAGATGTAAAGGAGATATATGAATGTTCATGAAGTTGTATTTGGGAGAAATCTTTTAATGTAATGTCGAATAAGTGTGAAGTGGTCTCATAATAGTATGAGCAAAGCTGTAAGATTGATTTCATCTCTTTACTGATTTGAATCTTGCTTTGAGAAGCATGATTATTAATCTTGGAAACTTCACTATGAGGATCAAAACGATTTAATATTTTATCCAATCGCTCCAGCTCATAGGCGATATCTGCCCAAAGTGTATTCAATCGGTCGATATCGGAATGAATGAGCAGGATATCGAATCGGGTCCCCATGATATGAGGAATGAAGCCATGAAACATGGCTTCATTTTCATAATATTTGCATCTTGTTTCTAACACCTATTGTTTTGTTTATTTGTTTCCTTTCTTTGCCATTTCTACAGCAGTAGTAGTAATGTAATATTTAGCTAGTGTATTTTCATTTTCCCATTCCGGCATATCCTGATTGTGTACATAATGCAGGAAAGCCTTTGCCACTTTGCTGAAATGTTCTTCGTGTCCTAATCGTTTTTCCTGTGGTATGTCAATCAGATAAGTTCCATTCTTTTTGTTTTTGACAGATAAGAACGGATAAGTTATTTGAAGCTGTTCCACTGTTTTTTGCAATTGAGCTTCAAATGTCCGATTGTCAATGTCCGGTTCTTTCTGTATATATAGCTCTTTTACAAATTCCATTTTTTTCATCCTTGAACGATTTTTAAATGTGGCTTTACTTCCTTTCTTTATGGAAGTAAATGTATCTCCTCCGTTAGTGGGTGGAGTATAATTCCATGTGACTTTCATTCCTATACAATCCCTTTAACGGTATAGTTGAGACTTCCGTTTGCCATCACCTCCAATACATCGTTTTTTATGTATCGGTTAAGATAAGCGGGAAAAGAATCGATTTGTGTCGATTGACTGAACTCTGCTAATGTAATTGGAGTTGGCCAGTGTTTGGCGGCATTCACGGTGACATCCGATTGATAATGAATCGTTTCATCAGGAAAACATTGCCAGTTGATGAGGTCGATCAGATGTGTTGTAACATCTGCAATGCCTTCTCCTTGTTGCTCTACATCGTAATACCATGCCGGGCGAATTAATGGCTTGCCAGAAACTGTCTTGAAAAAATGATGCACGCTTTCCATTATGACAGATGGATTGTCCGGTGAACCTTTTTGTAAATCTCCGAATAATTCCGTCTGATGCAAAAGCTCTTTTTCTATGATATTGAGGATATCATAACGTTCCGTCATCAGATCGTATAAAAGAAGATTCTTTTCTTTGGCGAGTTGATAGGCTTCTGTCAATAACTTGAAATCCTGTGGATTGATAGCCAGTGGCTTATCGGCAAGGACATGATATCCGGCTTTGATAGACTCCATGATATAGCGCGTCTTTTTTCTGATTGTTTCCGGCCAATACTACTACATTACCTTTATGATCGGCAAGCATTTTCTGGAGATAATCATCTCCGGTATATACTTGTTTTTTCCATGTCGTAGGAGATTCCGCCCGCTGATTATAAGAATCAATGCTTTCCAGATATTGGTTGACGGCTATTCCTTCGGGGGCATATATCCGGATGGTGTCACTGACATCTGTCAATGTCTCTTTTTGAAGTAGGCTGGCATGGAAATGTCCGGGATCGAGAACCACTACTTCTATTTTACATGAATCATTGGCTTCCGCCTTATTCATAATCTGTTTCTTGGAGAAAGAACATGAAGAAACTATAAATAAGATTGATATAAGCCCGATTCCTTTATATATAAATTTCATTTTCTTATTTATTATAGGTTTTGATTAATTTCCGGGCGTCTTTCCATCCTTTTGGTAAGCTTCTTCCAATGTGACAATTCTTCCATTCTCTTCTTTACTCATATTGGATGCTTTCATGAAAGTGAATTATTTCAATTGTTTCTTCTCTGGAGATAGGAGAGATTCCTGTTTGAAAGTATTTAAGAATCTGTTCAAGAAGCGCTTTATAACCTTGGTAACCTCCTGCGGCTACTGCTCCTTTTGAAGTATAGGCAGTTCCACCATAAATTTGCGGTCCTTTTATAATCGCTCTGAAAGTTCCGATTCTACCATCTTTCCATCGTCCTACTACTACATCCCCTCTATCTGAAGACATCCGGTTGACTGATTCGCATCCTGTTCCCATAATTGTGTATAATGTTTCTACTCCATGAATGCCATAGAAACCGAAATCCGGATGCGTTGGCTCCACTTTGTGAGGAGAATAACAATCGGCTCCAAGGATTTTGCCAAATTCTCCATTTCTTAATTTCTGGTTTTGAGGAGTAAATCTAAGAGCAGAAGAGGAAAAAACAGGTGCATTGTATTTTTCTGCCATTTCATAAATAGCGATTGCATCTCCTAAAGTAGCTCCGACAGGTTTGTCAATATAGCATATCTTACCTGATTTGAATACCTCGACGGCTTGTTCCAAATGTAGTCTGCCGTCATTGGTTTCCAAAAGGACACAGTCTACTTTTTCCAGTAAATCTGCTATTGATGAGGTGATTTCCACGCCATTTGCTTTGACCTTTTCAATGTATCCGGGGATTCGTTCGTAACTGGATTGAATAGTCTTTGAACCGTACGGATACGCTGCTACTACCCTAAAACCTTTGGAAAAGGTCTCATCCGAACCACTATTAATCAATTCGGTGAAAGCGGTGGAATGGGATGTGTCCAGACCAATAATTCCGATCCGCATAACTTTTTGTGCGTGTATACTGAAGCTGATAGCCAGTAGTATAAGAAGTGAGATTCTGTTTTTCATAATCCTTTATAAATTAATTCTTTCTGCACTTTCCGGGTCCAAATATAACGAAGAATTTTCTTTTCTTCGCAATATGCTGGCCGGACATTTTTCTGAAACTTCACCATAAACAGTCTGATAGACTGCTTGAGCTTTATTTTTGAACGGGACGATACAAAACATCCATTCAGCTTTTAGCAAAGCCGGTATCGTGAGTGTTAAAGCTTCTTTGGGTACTAAGTCTAGTGTCTTGAAGCATTTTTCATTGACTTGCTGTTGGCGACATATTGGGTCCAGTTCAACTACTTTCACAAGTTTGGGATCATTAAAGTCTGCTACATCCGGATCATTGAAAGCAATATGCCCATTTTCTCCAATTCCCAAACAAACGATGTCAACCGGATGCTTAGTCAGCAAGTCTGCATATCGCTGACATTCCTCTTCAAGGTTTTCCGCCAGACCATTCAGATAGTTGACTTTCTTGAAAGGAACTTTGTCAAAGATACGAATTCTAAGGAAATGTCCAAAACTTTGTGGGGCTTCCGGATGTATACCGATGTATTCATCCATATGAAAAGCGTTTATTCTGGTCCAGTCGATGCGTTTGTCATGAATCAGATGACTCAAAAACTCATTTTGTGAGGGGGCAGCGGCGAAAATCATATTTATTTCCGGTTTGCTTTCCAATAAGCGACAAATTTGGTCGCCGACTTCTTTTGCGGCTACACTGCCCATCTCTTGAATGGACGGGAAAATTCGAACTGTTAATTGTTCCTGCTGAAAAACTTTGGTCTTAGTTTCATTTAGTATAGATAACATGGCCTTTTAATATTGTATTATTTATATTTATTTGATTATCAAAATGACTATGTCGGCATCCTTACCGATTTCTAAAGAACCTTTTTCTTTGTCAATATGAAGAATACGGGCGGGCGTCAGGGTCATCATATGGACGGCGTCAATGAGAGGAACACCGGCTAAATATATCATGGTTCGAACCAGCCGGTCGGTTGTTGCAACACTACCGGCAAAAGCTTTCCGATCCGGCATTTTGGCCACTCCGTCTTCGATAATGACTTTCTGGCCATTGTTGAGGCTACCTAATATCGATTCACCGTCCGGCATACCCGCTCCTCTCATGGCATCAGTGCAGAGGGCTGTTTTATCAACTCCTTTGAACTTGTATACGAATTGGAGCAGGGGTTTCGGAAGATGTATGCCATCGGCAATAATCTCCACTGTCATATCTTCAATCAAGTAGGCGGCTTCTACTACTCCGGCATAGCGGAAAGCATTTTTGCGGGTCACTGATGACATGGCCGAATAAAGGTGGGTCACATGTGTATAACCTGCTGTAAAGGCTTTCTCAACTTCTTCATAAATCGCGTCGGTATGAGCGATGGAGGGGAGAATATGATGTTGTTGCAGAGTTTGCCCTAGTGCTAGAGCACCCTCCAACTCTGGAGCTACGCTCCAACGGATAATATCTTTTGAGGCTTCCAGAATGGCATTGTATTCTTCAGCTTGCGGCTTTTTCAGGAAGTTCGGGTCTTGCGCACCACATTGTTTCGGTGAAAAGTAAGGTCCTTCCAAATGTAAACCGATAAACTGCGAACCATTGATATTCATTTCTTTGGCTTTCCGATATACGGTAACGTCGTCATTAACTCCTCGTTAGTGCTGGTAAGTGTGGTGGGAACCATTGCGGTAGTACCATACTTGGCATGTGTTTCGGCCACTCCGAGAAAAGCCTCGACAGTACCATCCATGAAGTCATGTCCTCCTCCTCCGTGGATATGCATGTCGATGAATCCTGGTGAAACATAATTCTGACGGGCGTCTATTACCTTGTCACCAACGAGCGGTTGATAGCTTTCATTGGGAATAATCTGCTCAATTTTTCCATTTTCGCATATCAATGTTTGGCCCATTTCTATGCCTGTTGGTAGAATGAGTTTTCCATTTTGTTATGATGAGTCTTTCCATATTATTTCGTTTTTAATTTATTTCCAGGAGTCTATTTTATGACCTTTAACTGCAAAGAAAACCAAATATAAAAAACAGGGAATCAATACCCAATAACCGAAACGCAGACTATACATATCTGCCAGATGACCATATATCAGAGGCAGAATGGCATTGCCACATAATCCCATAATAAGAAGAGAGGAACCGGTTTTGGTGAATTTCCCTAGTCCATGAATGGAAAGTGGCCAGATACCTGCGTAGATTAAAGCATTCGGGAAACCCAATGCATTCAGAAAGAAAATGGAGGCATTGGCATGATGACCGAACAGGGTTACTTCAAAATCTGCAAATACAACTCCGAATGAAAGGAGTAATCCGGTGATGGTACACCCTATAAGTGCATTTTTTTGTGAAACATATTTGGGTATTAACAGAATCCCCAGCAGATAACCAATCATAGTGCAGGCCAATGTATATGAGGGAAATGTTTTAGCTTCGAGCAGGTCCATACCCATCGAATTGGCATAATTAATGATTGTATCAATTGCGATAACTTGTGTTCCTACATGAAGAAATATAGCCACTGCTCCCAAGATAAGGTAAGGAAAGTCGAAAATACTTTTTCTGGTGTGATGGTGGCTACCTGTATCTTCCGTGCTGTTTTCTTCGTCTGTGTTGATTTCAGGCAGAATGGAGTAACGGATACCGATACCGGTAAACAGTAAAATAACGCCTAGAACAGCATAAGGCACAATGACGCGTTGTATTAATTCGTCAAGCATAGCGTTCTTTGTGACTATGTCTAAAGTCCCCGATTCTATAGTGGCAAAAAGCTCCTTGTCGGTAACATTTAATATCAATGCAGCAAATATGAGTGGTGAGACGATACCTGCGAATTTATTGCATATTCCCATAATACTGATTCGTTTGGCGGCACTATCAATAGGACCGATAATAGTGACATAAGGATTAGCGGCAGTTTGCAATATGGCTAATCCGGTGCCGATGGAAAATAGACCGGCCAGGAATATCTCGAATTGACGGGCTAATGCTGCCGGAACAAATAAGAAAGCTCCTAAGGCGGTAAGCATAAAAACCATACATAATACCTCGCTTGAATCCCACTTTCTTGAGAAGTACTCCCGAGGGGATAGCCATTACAAAGTAGGCGATATAAAATGCAAAGGCGACAAAATAGGATTCGAAATGTGTCAGTTCACAGGATATGCGGAAGTATGGAATCAGTATGGCATTGACCCACGACACAAATCCGAAGATAAAGAACATCCCTGCCAGAATTGCAATTGATATGTAGTATGTCTTTTTGCTGCTTATAAGGTTATTGTTTCCCATGTGTTTTTATTTTTTCAGTTCGAAATCTTTCTGTAATTTGATGTCCCGTGACGATGCGCCTATTAATACTGTAAACATGCCAGGTTCGTCTTTCCAGCATTTACTTTCGGTATCGTAGTATTGTAAGGCGCGGCGCGGTAACTTGATAGTGACTTGTTTGGATTCACCCGGTTTTAAGCCAACCTTAGTGAACCCTTTTAATTCTTTAAACGGGCGTTCTACAGAACATTGTTTGATGCAAATATAACTGTGCAATTTCCTGGCCATATCGTTTTCCCGTGTTAGTAATGGTGAATGATACGGCAAACTCTGTGTCCGAGTCTTTCCATACAGGTTTCATCTTTATGTTTGAATAAGTAAAAGTGGTATAGGATAATCCATAACCGAATTCAAATTGGGGGACTACACGGTAAGTATCGAAGTAGCGGTAGCCGACCATAAGCCCTTCCTTGAAACGGACGGTGTCGTTTATACCCGGATATTCTCCAAATACGTGATCAGGCATATCTTCCAGACGCTTACACCAGGTAGTAGTCAGTTTTCCCGAAGGATTGACTTCTCCAAACAATGTACGTGCCAGTGCATTTCCTCCTTCCATCCCTAGAAAACTGCCGTGCAGTAATGCCGTAGCATCATTATACCATTCTCCTATTTCGACGGGGCCACCGGAGATTAGTACCACTACAGTGTTGGGATTAACCTCCAGGATACCTTTTAATAATCTGTCCTGTTGGTAAGGAAGCTTTAAATTCGGCTTATCGTACCCTTCACAGTCAGAACCATGTTCGTGGGAGGTTCCACCTATATAGATAACCAATTCTGCTTGGGCAGCTGTATTGATTGCTTTCTTATATAGCTCTTCATCGGATTTATCAAATTCGTTCGTGAACCAATGACCAACCTTATACGCCTTTTTACTCAATTGATAACCGGGTGCATATTCGATCCGGGCTTTTCCATCTAAAAGATTTTGTAGCCCTTCCAAAGGAGTAACTTCATATTTAGCTTTAAGTTTTGTACTGCCACCTCCTGCTGCAAATACTTCGGTTGCATTTGCGCCAATCACTGCGACATTCTTGTATTGTGCCGGGTCTAGTGGTAGCATATCTTTGGAATTCTTCAATAATACCAATGATTCCTCCGCTATTTCTCTGGCAGCCTTAGTATGGGCAGGTATTGCAAGTTTGGCTGCCATACCTGTAGTGTCATAAGGAACTTGTCCTATTAAATCAAGTCGAATCATCAATTCAGAATATTACGTACTTTTTTGTTGACGGCTTCTTCCGGAATCTCTCCATTACGTACTTTCTTCAATAAAGGATCGGCCAAATAATATTTATTGAAAGCATATTTCCCATTTTCTTTGATGCTTGTTCCCATTTCGACATCCATACCGCACAGAGCTGTTCGCTCTGTGTTATGGACTGCATTCCAGTCCGATACGACTAATCCGTCAAATCCTAGTTCATCACGAAGTAAAGTATCAAGAAGATAAGGACTTTCCGTACACCACAACCCTCGAACCTTGTTATATGCCGCCATGGCTGCCATGGCTCCACCTCGTTGTATGGCAGCTTCAAAAGCCGGAAGATAAATTTCGTGTAAGGTGCGTTCGTCTACTTCTACACTCACTTTGTACTGGTTGTATGCCTGGCTATCAGAGCAAAATGCTTCACACAAGAGGCTACTCCCTGTGACTGTACTCCTTGTATATATGGAACAGCCAGTTCACCGGAGAAGAAAGGATCCTCGCTGAAATATTCCCAATTACGTCCATTGAGTAAGGAACGGTGAATGTTGACTCCCGGAGCCAGGCTCACATGCTTACCGCGTGCTTTACATTCAGCTCCAAGAACTTCTCCATATAGCTGTGCCAGATCACGGTTCCAAGTAGATGCTAAGGCGCTTAATGCAGGTAGATAGCTACATGCGTCGTTATCCCATCGGGCGGATTCCCACCCATTGGCTACTCCCTCAAATCTTACTCCGTGAGGTCCGTCGGAGTAGTGCAGGTCGGGGATGCCAAGCCTTGGAACACCGGTACTTGAAAACATCGTGTTACTGTGCAACATTCCAATTTTTTCTTCCAAAGTCATTTGTGATAATAAACTTTCTATCTGTTTATCAGTACTTGCTACTTTATTACCAGTCAGACAGGAGGAGAATATAATCAGAATCAGCCAGCTATATGGAGTCAGTCTTTTCATACTAGAATTACTTGTTGTCTTTGATTATTTTGAATTATTCTTTCTTGTTTCAATTTCACTGTACACAGCATCCGGGATCAAATCAAGCCAGTAAGGATCCTGGACGAGTTCCTTGTACAGTTCAAGTGCCAGAGGGTCACTTTGCAGACGGCGGTCACCATTCTCTGCATTTTCGTGATTCTCCCATACGACGGCCTTGACACGTGGCTCTTCATCCTTCAGCTTAAACCATTCTCTTACCCATCTCTGGTGGTCGCATGTGCTGGAGTATCCTCCTTCACTAATCATGATAGGCTTGTCTGCCGATACCTGCTTGATTCCTTGCATCAGTGTGAGCGGATATCTTCTTTCTTCCGGATAAGTAGCACTAAGCATGGTGGATAACAGCTTACTCCCAGCCAATCTACATACATATCTCCTGGATAATAGTTTTTCATTGCGTTTGCTTCTGTACCTGGCATGCTTACACTGTTGGGTGACCATACGAAGACATTGTAGGCAGTGACACCCAACTGTTCTGCAATGTTATACATACGTCTCCAAGCCTTGACATAGTTTGTGGGATCTCCGTAATACGGAGTCCAGCTTCCATTCATTTCGTTGGCTGGTCTGAACCAGATAGGTCCCATGTCACGTACTTTTTGGGCAGCTACTTCGGCGAGTATGATTTGTGAAAATCGTCGAGTTCGCCATTTGCCATTGTTGGGTGGGAATGACGGGCAGCCATCCGTAAAGGAAGAATCGGTATTTGCCTGATAGTTTTTTCCCCAGTATTTCTCACGTACTGTTTGCATTTCGCTGAAATTTCGTCCCGGTTCCATATTCTGATACCATAAGATCATAGATAGTTGCTTTCCCACCAATTTTTCAAATAAGGCAACGGCACACTGGTCAGTACTTCCTTCGCGGTCTTCCGGATCGAATCCGTATAATGGTGGGAATGCTCCATGATAACACCCTTTTTCGGGGACGTACTTCATGTCATTATGAAATTCTCCCATTACCTTGATTTCGTCGATGAGCATCATCGTACTGGTGGAAGCTGAAGATTTGAGAGTCGCTTTCACATATCTGCATGCTACATTACTAAAGTCTGTTTTTCCCCAAGCGTCCGACTTTCCGTTGCTGTCGGAATAGGTAATTGGTGAGGCTGCTTTTTCCCATTGGCTTTTGTCCTTGCTGGTTGATACTTCTATTTGAGCAGGGAATACAATTTGTGATGTCGGATCGGAAATAGCATGTACTGATACTTCTGTGATATTGCGTAATGATCCCAAATCAATTATTACTTCTACAGTTTGTGCATCCCAACCGACTCCTCTGTTTTTAGTCGAGAGGGTACCGGTCTCCTCATCCGTCAGTTTGGTGCCGGATGTCCAGGGATCGAGAGGGGCTTTATCAGCATAGGCACTGTTGGCTACAACATTCATTTTATAGAATTTGCCTGCCGCCACATTAATAATGCTTTGTTCATTTGGATCTTTGGGCTTATTTGGATCAAAAGTAACTTCCCACGATCTCGTTTCTTCTGCATTGCAAGCGTATATGAGTATTGCAACTGCTATTAACCATAAATTTTTAATTTCATATTTAGTGGTATATTATAAGGTTGATTACTGGTTGTTTGTATTACATATCAATACAGTCATATTGGTAGCAGGCGATGCCTCCATTAGAGAATACGAGATAAACGTATAGATAATAACCATTTTGGGCAACTTTAAATACGACATCTCCGGTTCCTTCGGTGTTCTGACCGGAATTCTCGAGACCTCCATATATCTTGTCCGGACATACTACTATTTGGTTGTCGAACGAGCCGCTACTAAGATCATACATACGGACAGCATCAGAACCAGTTACGGCATAGTTGAAACTATTTACATGATTGTAAATGACATAAGGTACTTTGTTGAACACGGCATAGTCTACAGCATTGATAATTGTGTTACCCGGAGCACCCGTATTTGCCGCTTTTATGCTGTTGTCTGTTCCTTTAAACCAGTAGAAATAGCGTTTGGCAGAAGTATCTGTGACATGGCTGGCCAAGAAATAGTCACTTTGAGTATCGGTGTCATCAGCATAAATCACATCCGCCCATTTAATCCAGCTTGAAGTCAGTAGAGAGGAACTCATAATGACAAATTCCGGACTTTGTGATTGTAAAGTACCATTTATGACACGCCAACGGGCGAATTGCACTTTACTATCCTTTTGGAATACTGGAGTTGTGATAAGGGCATTGGCATCCAAATCTCCCTGGATAGAGATCTTCCAACCAAATCTTATATTAGTGCCAGTTTTATATTCAATATATTTCTGTGGTTTCTCATTCACTCCATTAGCTTTCCATACGGTGAAAGTACCTCCTGATGGAGTATAGCTGCAGAATAAAATATTATTTCCCCGATCTGCTGTTGCATGGAAGTTTGAATTGTCACCGGCAAATTGGCTGATATCCATAGAACCTGCTATTTCTCCGGTCTGGCTATTTAAGTAAATGGCACGATCATTGGCACGTTCGTTGATGACAACATATTTGTCGACTACTGCAAGTCCAGTTACTTTACCCGGTAGCAGAATACCGCTTATTTCAGATAGTCTTTTAGACCATAATAGCTTACCGCTTCTTTGGCGGATACCTGCAACAGTTTTTTGCGGAATATCTTTTTTACCGTATATGTTGCTTTATCTATGCCATTCTGTGCTGTGACGACGATGGTCTGTTCTTGTTCATAGTCTAGTGCTTCTGTTTCGGGGTTGGGACTGCATGTTGCTCCATGTGAGATATCAATGTTAGCTATCTGCTCCCCTACATTATCTATGGTTACTAATGAAATTGTTTTTTCGTTTTCATTAATGACTCCCAATAGCCCTATGGCAGGAATATCGAATTTGGTGATGCTACATTCGTTGCTCTTACGGATTTCACCTATTACTTTGAATTCGGTACTAGTCCCGGAGGTCTGATCTTTCACTGTGATATAGTTGTCTTGGGTAAGATCCATATAAAGTAATGGTGGAGTTACACTGACATTATTCGCTAAACTGGCACTCAATCTTACCCGTTTTAGTGCAGAGGTCGGCAATACATTATCCGACAATTTGGGATAATTGTATGGGAAAACAAATGTGATTGAATGATTGGTATAATCTATCTCACCTTTGAAACTATTTTCGCTGCTGTCATCGTTCGGAAACGATGCAGTGATGCTGTTGATACCTTCGCGTTGAATGTCAGAACCCAACTCTTCAGGACTGTGACAACTAGTTACTCCCCATAGAAGAACTAATGCCTGGATGATTGATATAATTTTGTTTTTCATTGTTCTAAGAGTTTTATTGTTATTTCCATTCATCATATTGCTCAATCAATGAGTTATTCTTCAATTCTTCAGACGGTACAGGAAGGACATATAATTTCTTTTATAAACTTGCGGTCCTGCCCGTCGCAATCAACATATTCGTATGTATTGGTAGCGCCAATGATTTTGAAGCCATGTGTGCGATAGTTGTTGTATTCAATATGGGCTAATTCCCAACGACGCATATCCCAGAATAAATGACCTTCATAGGCTAGTTCAACCTTTCTTTCATTTCTGTAATCTTTGAACCAAGCCTCGCCTGTAGAGGATTTACCCGGTAAATTCACTTTTACTCTGGCGCGTACCTCATTCATTGCACTTTGGGCTTCCCCGATCTTATTGAGTCGATAAGCTGCTTCTGCTTTGTTCAATAAACTTCTGCATAGCGAATTTCAACCCACGGTTGGGCGCTTTTCCCATTTTTGACGTCTGTTAGCGTTTCATCTAACAATTTCCTTAAAAATAACCGGTTGTGGTTTTGCCGTATGAAGTACCCTGTTCCCGGTAAGGCATAAACACACCATTCTTTCCGTCAAGGCTGCAATCCATCTTTTTCCCTTTCCAGGTACATCCTCTATAGATTACAGTTGCGGCGAAGCGAGGTTCCAGTTGGTCGTATGGAGGAGTTTCATCAGTAATGCCATGCCAGGGTGTCCAGTCTATCTTTTCTCCATTTTTGCTTTCATAACATTCTACCATTTCCTGGGTAGGAGTTCCTGTTGAACCATTGTCATAACCATCACATTGTGGTACATAATACCGGTCGAAAAGATGATTAGGCCCGTTGGCAGCATCATAATCAAACTCCAGAATCGCTTCTTTATTATTCCCTTTCCATGCATCTTCATATTTGTCCGTCAGACCATATAGTTTGAGTGCAATTACATTATTAGCAGCATCATAGGCATCCTGCCAACGTTTGGCATATAACATAGCTCTTGATTTCAGTGCATAGGCTGCTCCTTTGGTGATACGCCCTTTATTTGCCGCATCCCATTCCTTGGGTAAATTATTGGCTGCAAAATCAAGATCGTCAGCTATGAATTGCCAGGTTTCTTCAGCACTGCTGCGGGCTTTATTAGTTGATACCGGCAGATCGTCATACAAGATGACACCTCCATGTCTTTTGGCTAACTGGAAATATACAAATGCACGGAAAAAGCGTACTTGAGCTTCCCAAAGCTTATTTCTGTCTGCTGAAAATTCGGAATATTTTCTTTGTAGAGATAGAAATTGGTTTGTTTCTCGGATCTGTTTGTATGCTGTTGAACGTAGCCAGATACTGTATAGACAGTTATCCGGAGAGATAGCATCCGGTGTAAGTACATAAAGATTAGGATGGCCGGCTCTGTGTCCCAGCGTATATGAACCATACTTAAATGCGTCAGTCAGACTTTCTGTAAAACTTCCGTAGAATTGGGCCTCCCCGAATTGACCGTAATCATGCAGGAGGGGATAGAAACTATTCACATATTTGTCAACCTGGGTTTCATCTTGCCAGATGATTTCATCACTAACGGTAGTCGTTTGTTTTACTTCATCCAGCCAGTCGTTGCACGAACTTAAAGTCAGCAACATAAAGAAGAGTGATATATTAATACATAACTTTTTCATATAGCGTATATTTTAGAATGTGATTTTAGCTCCAAGTGTATAAGTCCTTTGTTGCGGATAATATCCATTGTTTACAGCTGGAGATTCCGGGTCGATGTTGTACTTGGACACAGCGCTGAAAGTCAGAAGGTTGTATCCCTCAACATAGAGGCGAAGAGCTTCCACTCCCAATGGGCTCAACCATTTTTTAGGGAAATTGTATCCTATTTGTGCTGTTTTTATTCTCAAATAGTTTCCGTTACGATACCAGAATGTGGAGGCCAGCCCGTTATTCAAACTTCTCGGATTGATTTCCAGACAAGGGAACTCTGCATTTGTATTTCGGGTGTCCAGGAGTTTGCCACCAGATAGACTGGTGCATTGCCATTCTGATAGAATGGACGCGTGAAGGCCGTAGCGCTTTGGATTCCGGATGAACCGGTTGCCGTATATACTCCGGTTAATGCAACATCGCTGCCAAGCCCCCATGATGCCAAAATATCAAAATCGAATCCTTTCCAGTTACCGAATAAATTGAAAGAACCTGTGTGGGTCGGTCTTGAGCTTTTACCTACATACCCTTGATCTTGATTGACTGTTATAATACCGTCTCCATTTCTATCCATATACTTGATATATCCGGGATAAGCCGGTCGGTCGGGCATGGTAGCGGAGTTGGCTATCTCTTCCTCACTCTGGAACAATCCTTGGGCAATGAATCCCATTTTCGAACCGATTTGCTTTCCGGTCAGTTCGTCTGTATTCCGGTGTGTTTTCAGAGTCACCTGCATTATTTGAGCCACCTTCCGTATGCGTTATGACCAGATTAATTTGGCTCCATAGCTGAACTTCCGATTCTGTTCTGATGTGTAAAGGTGACATCAAAACCCTTATAATCTGCTTTATTAACGTTGGCAGTTGAAAATAATAGCCTCCCATGGAAGGAGTGTGCGAACCGGTTACAGAAGATAATTTGTCATATTCATATTTATAAAAAGCATCCAGTTCATTACCTAATATCATTCCATAAAGTTACATCTACTCCGATATTATAGTTGAGGCATTGCGCCCATGTCAAATTGGGATTTCCCAATACGGACGGATAGATAGCAGTTTGACTGGCTCCGCCTATTACTACAGAATTGGGGGATGTGCTCATCGTATTTCTCCATTGGAAAGGCTGGATACCGCTGGTTGCAGTTTTTCCAATACCTGCTCTTAATTTCAGATTGTCTACCCAAGTAGCATGAAACCATTTTTCATTATTGATTCTCCAGGCAAGAGAGAGACCGGGCAGGGTGACCCAGCGTTTGTTCATACCACCAAACAGATAACTACCATCGTGGCGTAGTGAAGCTCCAAATAATATTTGTCAGCGTAATTGTAGTTCAAAACGACCTACAAAACCGGCTACACGTGTCTGGCTGCTGCTACCCGAAGGT
>OIFH01000080.1_pt1 | contig 19547 bp, 25 predicted proteins | sample 1581951 | NCBI WGS metagenome assembly OIFH01 (sample SAMN04414075, study PRJEB24778) | human gut metagenome | material: faecal | host: Homo sapiens | reverse complement strand
AGCTAATCTACAAATTAGACGACTTACCATGTACTAACTCCAATCGTACATCGTACATCGTCAAATCGTAAATCAGAAGATGTGGAAGAAACCGTGGAGGTATAAGGAAGGTTTTATCTGTGGGGCAGGACTGTTCGTCACGGGCTTGCTGTTGCAGTGGAGCGTTGGAGATATTCGTTGGGGCTTGTTTGCGTGGCCGGTCAATGTCATCGTTCTGGTGTTGTTCCTGCTATTGTTGGCATGCATGCATGGATTTCGTAGACGGGTGTACTGTTTCGGATGGCTCAGTCATTATACGGCTGCAGTTTCTTCCCTGGTATGTGTGGCGGTTGTCACTGTCGTTATGGGATTGGTGCGGCAGGTTCCTTCTACCCAGCCTTCGGCAGATGTCATCGGCTTTTCGAAGATGCTTTCTTTCTGGCCGTTCGTGTTGCTTTATATCTGGCTGGTTACTGTCTTGGGACTGACCATTCTCCGTGTATGTATTCCTTTAAAATTGCGTAAGATTCCTTTTCTGCTGAATCATGTCGGCTTGTTTGTCGCCCTCTTGACGGCAACGCTGGGCAATGCAGATATGCAACGACTGAGAATGATTACCCAATTGGGCAAGACTGAATGGCGTGCCACGAATGAGGATGGCAAGCTGACGGAGCTTCCGCTTGCCATTGAACTGAAAGAATTCACCATACATGAATACCCTCCCAAGCTGATGCTGATAAATAATGAGACCGGGCAGGCACTGCCGAAGGATGTGCCGGAACATTTGCTGTTGGAAGAGAAGGTAGAACGGGGGAGGTTGCTGGATTGGGACATCTCTATCCTTCAATCCATTCCGATGGCTGCCTCTGTAGCTGCGGAAGATACCTTGAAGTTTACCGAATTCCATTCGATGGGAGCTATCTATGCTGTTTATCTGAAGGCGGTGAATGCTACCTCCGGACAGTCGAAGGAGGGATGGGTGAGTTGCGGTAGTTTCATGTTTCCTTATAAGGCATTGCGCTTGTCGGAACAGACCAGTCTGGTGATGCCCGAACGTGAGCCGCAGCGATTTGTTTCTGCTGTAACGGTTTATACGCAGTCAGGAGAGGTAGTGGAAGACACAATCGAAGTGAACCGTCCTTTGAAGATATTCGGATGGAACATTTATCAATTAAGCTATGACGAAACGAAAGGACGGTGGAGTGATGTCAGTGTTTTTTGAACTGGTACGCGATCCCTGGCTTCCGGCTGTATATGCCGGCATCATAATGATGGTGCTGGGGGCAGTCTGCTTGTTTGTCAATGCACCGAAAGGAACAGAAGAAAGAAAGGAGGAGACGGTATGAGTTGGGATTATTTTGCTCTGTTTGCCATTGTCGCTTTACTTTTCTGGGGATTGGGAGCTTTCGCTGCATGGCGTGGTAAAACGTCCGGTAGTGGTATACACTTTGACTTGTCTGGGCTTGGCTGTCTTTTTCAGCTTCATTGTCGGCATGTGGATTTCTTTGGAGCGTCCTCCGATGCGGACGATGGGAGAGACCCGTCTGTGGTATTCGTTTTTTCTTCCGTTGGCGGGAATCATCACTTACGGCCGTTGGAAGTATAAATGGATTCTCGGTTTCAGTACCATTTTGTCACTGGTGTTTGTCTGCATCAATATATTCAAGCCCGAAATACACAATAAGACTTTGATGCCCGCCTTGCAGAGCCCGTGGTTCACTCCTCATGTCATTGTTTATATGTTTGCCTACGCCATGCTGGGTGCCGCTACGGTGATGGCTGTCTACCTGCTGTGGTTCAAGAAGAAGGGGATTGAAAGGCATGAGATGGCTCTGTGCGATAACTTGACTTATGTAGGGCTTGCTTTCATGACGCTGGGTATGCTGTCCGGTGCCGTCTGGGCAAAAGCTGCTTGGGGACACTATTGGGCATGGGACCCTAAAGAGACTTGGGCGGCGGCTACCTGGTTTTCCTATCTGGCATATATCCATTTCCGTCTGGGGCGTCCCGCGGCACATCGCAAGGCATTGGTCGGCCTGCTTGTATCTTTTCTGCTGTTGCAAATGTGCTGGTACGGCATCAATTATTTGCCCTCGGCACAAGGAGTGAGTGTACATACGTATAACTTAAATTAAAATACTTATGAAGATAGTTTATTTGGCATTAGGCTTATGGCTGTTGCCCGGAATGTTGTGGGCGCAAAAGTGCGGAGAAAGAGAACGAATTCACCATGTCGATGCAAATCAGACCCCGTGCAGAATACCGTAACGGTGCACAGTTCCCACGTTTCGAGGGAGACAAAGCAGCTGCATTCATCAACAACCGTGCACGCCTTTCCATGGAGTACAAACGCTCGGACTTGAGCATGAAGATTTCCGCCCAGCATGTAGGGGTGTGGGGACAAGACCCGCAGATAGATACTAACGGGCGTTTCATCATGAACGAAGCATGGGCAAAGCTCGATTTCGGTGCCGGTTTTTTTGCACAACTGGGACGCCAGACCTTGTCTTATGATGACGAACGTATTTTAGGAGGACTGGACTGGAATGTCGCAGGTCGCTATCATGATGCCTTGAAGCTGGGCTATGCCAAGAATGCCCACCAACTGCATTTCATTCTTGCCTTCAACCAAAACAAGGAAAAGTCAAAAGGCGGTACCTATTATTATGACGGCGCGCAACCTTACAAGAATATGCAGACCCTTTGGTATCATTATGCGGCGCAAGCTTCCAATCTTGATGTCTCTTTATTGTTCATGAATCTGGGGCTGGAAACCGGTGATGCGGAGACCGAGACCTCCCGTACCCGCTATTTGCAGACGTTTGGTACTTACGTGACTTATCAACCGGAATCGGGAAACTGGCTGCCCGTGCAGGCTGCTTTCTATTACCAGACCGGAAAGAACAAGAATGCGCAGAGTGTATCTGCCTTTATGGCAAGCGTGAAGGCTGCCTATGCCATAGACAAGCAATGGAGTGTGAGCTTGGGTTATGATTATCTGAGTGGAAGTGACGGGGAGGGTGACAAGTTCAAGGCTTTCGATCCCCTTTACGGAACACATCATAAGTTCTATGGAGCGATGGATTATTTCTATGCTTCTGCCTGGCAGGGAGTCGCTCCCGGTTTGCAGGATGCCCAGTTGGGTGTTAACTTCAAGACATCCAAGCAGGTGAGTATGCAATTGAATTATCACTATTTTGCTACTGCTGCCAAGCTGGATGATGTAAAAAAGGGATTGGGTTCGGAGATAGACTATCAGCTTGACTGGAATGTGATGAAGGGCGTGAAGCTTTCTGCCGGTTACTCCATCATGCGGGGTACGAAGTCCATGGGCGTGGCGAAAGGCGGCGACCATAAACGTTGGCAGGATTGGGGCTGGGTATCTGTCAACATCAATCCGAGAATCTTGTTTGTAAAATGGTAGTTTAGATATACTCTTTCAGAGCTGCTTCATTCAATACCTCAATTTTCTTACCCGTCATTAGGATAATACCTTCTTTGGTCATCTTATTGATTTCCTTTGAAAGTGCCGGGCGGGTTACATTGAGGTATTCTGCCAGCTCAGATTGGGTATGCGCTATGGTGATGCTGGTAGAGTTGGAAATTCTGTTTTCAAACAGATAGACGACAAACCTTTCGCGGACTGTTTTGCGGGAAAGGGCTTTTAATCGCGAAACCGTGCAGGCATTGCAATTTCCCGTTATGCAAAGGAAGTTGTGCAGCACTTTGGGATCCTGGCTGATAAGTTTGAAGGTGGATTCTTTGGTCGCAGTGAATAGGATACAGTCTTCAATGGCGGTAAAGTTGCCGGCAGTGTGGTGTTGCTGCCGAAGAGATGGGGAGTGGCAAAGACCCGGGGGGCAACGATGTATTCTACCATAACCTTATTGCCCAGGCCGTCTATAATATCTACACGCAATTTGCCTTCCAATAGTATATATAGCTTCTTGCAGGGGGTGCCTTGCCGGGCAACTATATCTTTCTTGTCTATAGAATAGACTGAATATTCCAGTTTCTCAAGCAGCGATTGCTTGATATTATGTGGCAAATCCCTTAGTAGAGGGATTTGGAACAATAACTGTTCGTACTTTTCATCCAGTAGAATCTTTTCCATAGCTTTTTATTCTTGGACAAAGGTAAGAATAATATATAAGTGCGGGCATTTTTTATAAATACTTTTGGGCAGAGATTTCATTTATCCGCATTTCCTTCTTTTCTATCCGGATGCATCCTTCGCTTGCCAGCTCCGATAAGGCACGTGCCAGCGAGGGACGAGCCACTCCCAGTATTTGTGCCACTTCCTGCTGGTTGAGTATCGTGCCATGCATGCGTAGATAGTTCAGTATGCGCGATTTTAGGCTTTGCAGGGCAAAGGCATTCAGCTTTTTGGAGAGAAACAGAGTTCTGTCCGATACCAGTTGCAGAAAGTTGCGCATCACAGTGGGGTGTCGATGCAGGAATTCCAGGAAGACATTCTTGTTTATGATGAGTATCTCACATTTCTCTTTTGCTTCGATATTTACCGGGAAGCGGTTTTCGGAGGCAAAGACAAAAGCCGGGGCAAGTAGTTGCGGGGCTTTCAGCGTTTCTATGGTGAGTTGCTTTCCCTCTGCACTGACCATTTGGGTACGCACACTGCCGCAGCACAATATGAATAGAGAACGGTATGCTTCTCCCTGCATGGCAATAAAGTCAGCAGGTTTGCATTGCCTGCGTGCATGTTCGGGTGCCAGGATGAGGGATAATAATTCTTCTTCTGTTATGCCTTGAAAAGGAGGCATTTTCAATAATGTATGGATTTCCATTCTCTTTTTTACTTTTTTGTGATTCGATGTAACATTCGTGACAGTTTTCGCGTTGTAGAACTCTCATCTTTGCACAAAGATAATGCAAACCGAAAGTAATAGAAAATAAGCTTGCTTATTTTTATTGCTGAGGTGCCGCTTATCTTATGGAAAGATGATGTAAACTTTTAAATGAATAAGAATATGGAACCGAACATGTTTTGTTATCAATGTCAAGAGACAGCCAAAGGAACCGGCTGTATACTGAAAGGTGTATGTGGAAAAGAAAGTCATACGGCTCAAGCTATGGACTTGTTGCTGTTTGTGGTTAGAGGTGTCTCTGTCGTTGCCGATGTTTTGCGCAAGGCAGATTGTCCGGTCTCCGAAGAAGTGAATATCTTTGTGACGGATGCTCTGTTCTGCACTATTACGAATGCAAATTTCGATGATGAAAGCATTTTGAAGCGGGTAGATAAAGGAATCACCATGCGTAATGGATTGATTCAAGAGGCCAAGCATAACAAAGTGCTCTTACCCAAAGTAGATGAACTGACTTGGCAGGGAACGCGTGATGACTATGCCGGAAAAGCGAAGACAGTAGGTGTTCTGCGTGAACAGAATGAAGACCTCCGCTCGTTGAAAGAATTGCTTGTCTATGGCTTGAAAGGTATGGCTGCCTATCTGGAGCATGTCATGCGTCTGGGATTCAATGATGATACGGTTCATGTTTTCATGCAACGCGCACTGGCTACCATTGCGGTTGAGTCTCTATCGGCAGAGGAGTGGGTGAAGCTGGTTCTCGAAGCTGGTGAGTTTGGAGTAAAGACAATGGCTCTATTGGATGCAGCCAATACTGGTACTTACGGTAATCCTGAAATTACAAAGGTGAATATCGGTGTGAAGAACCGTCCGGGAATTTTGATTAGCGGCCATGACTTGAAGGATATGGAAGAATTATTGAAACAGACTGAAGGCACAGGAATAGATGTCTATACACATGGTGAAATGTTACCTGCTCACTATTACCCGGCTTTCAAGAAATATTCCCATTTTGTAGGCAATTATGGCAATGCCTGGTGGAAACAGCGCGAAGAATTCACTTCCTTCAACGGACCGATTCTGTTTACCACCAATTGCATCGTTCCTCCTCTGGCAAATGCTGTGTATAAAGAACGTATGTTTACCACCAACTCTACCGGCTATCCGGGTTGCAAGTACATTGATAAGGATGCTGAAGGTAGGAAAGACTTTTCTGAAATCATAGAGATTGCCAAACAATGCCAGCCTCCGGTGGAGATAGAGCATGGAGAAATTATCGGCGGTTTTGCCCATAACCAGGTGCTGCAACTGGCAGACAAGGTGTAGATGCCGTGAAGACCGGGGCCATACGCCGCTTTATCGTAATGGCAGGTTGTGACGGACGTATGAAGAGCCGTGACTACTACACGGAATTTGCCAAAGCCTTGCCGCAAGATACCGTTATCCTGACCGCAGGTTGTGCCAAATACCGCTATAATAAACTTGGTTTGGGAGACATCAACGGCATTCCCCGTGTATTGGATGCCGGGCAGTGCAATGACAGCTATTCACTGGCGGTAATAGCCATGAAGCTGAAAGAAGTATTCCAGCTGAACGACATTAATGAACTTCCCATAGTCTACAACATAGCGTGGTACGAACAGAAAGCAGTTATTGTATTATTGGCATTATTGAGCTCGGTGTGAAGGATATTCACTTAGGACCTACATTGCCCGCTTTCCTTTCTCCAAATGTCGTCAAGGTACTGGTTGATATGTTCCATATTGCAGGTATCGGTAGCGTGGAAGATGATTTGAAGAAATTCGGATTGTAAATAAGATGATGGGGTGATATCCTGCTATCACCCCATCATCTTATCCTCTTATCACATTATTTATCGCTTCCTCCGTTCCGCAGAACGGCCCGTGCGATTGTAGCTTTATGGTACACATGGCGGCGGCAAAGCATCCGGCTTCTCGATAAGACGCGCCTTTGTCGCGCATATACAGATATCCTACCATATAGGTGTCTCCGCATCCCGTTGCATCTGTAATCTGCAGGGCAGGGTAGGCGGGTATTTCGTGGAATTCTCCTTGGGCATAAATCAGCGAACCTTTATCTCCCAGGGTCAGCAGCACTTCCTTCACGCCCCAGTCTGCAATCAGCAATGCAGCTTCGTGCGGTTCACTGCATCCGGTCAGCACTTCCATTTCAGCTTCGTTGGCTTTCAGGATATGGATATACTTCAATGCTTCTTTCTTTTCCGGCCAGTCTACGGCCAGCACCTTTTCATTCTCCACCTTGCGGAGAAATCCTTGCACGTCTACCGAGAGGAGTCCCTTGCCGGACAAGAACTTGATGACCTCCAAAGAGAAGTCGTCGGCAAGCAGACTGCCCAAGTGGATAATCCGTGCATCGGTATCTTTCAAACCTTCCACGGTGAAAGGGTCTGCTTTTGCCGTGACACGTTGTGTACGTTCGTTTTGATTTTCTCCATAAATATTCTCGAAACAGACGGAATGTGTGCTGTGCAAGGCTTTGACGGAAATACCTTCTTTCCGAATGTCTTCCACAATGCCCATGTCAGTATCAGCCAAAGCTGTTACCAATAGAAAATCGTTAGCATTCAAGTGCTTGATGGCATGTGCGAAGTAGAAGGAGGTGCCTCCCGGCATATATATGGTATTTTTAGGGGTTACGACTTTATCTTGGGTAATATAACCGATGCAACATAGACTGTGTGTGTTCATTTCTTTGTTGGCTTTTTATTTCTTTATTGTATTGATTCCGTAAATTGGGCGCGAAGATAGTGATTTAATAACAATTCGACTATATTTGCAGCTGTAAATGTAGCTTCATTGAATATGAATTCATTAAAAACGAAAAGAGTACGTATGATAGTTGGCATTATAGTGGGTATTGTGGCTGTTGCGGTCATAGCGGGATTCGTTTTTGTCAATCAGCCGAGTTTCGGGAGGGCTCCTCAAGGAGAACGGTTGGAGAGGATAAAGAAGTCGCCTCATTACAAAGACGGAGAATTCCGGAATCTGCACAGTACGGTGATGATGACTTCCCAAAAGGGACGTTTGGGAGCTTTCTGGGGATTCTTATTTAAGAAAGAAACCGATTTGCGTCCTGAAACGGAGATTCCGGTTATAAAGACGGACCTCAGCAAGATAAGCAAGGACGAGAATGTATTGGTATGGTTCGGACATTCATCCTATTTTATCCAGGTAGACGGAAAGCGTATACTGGTAGACCCCGTATTTTGTGTGGCTTCTCCGGTTTCGTTTGTAAACAAGCCGTTCAAAGGGGCGGATGCCTACAAGCCTGCCGATATGCCGGAGATTGACTATCTGGTGATATCACATGACCATTGGGACCATCTGGATTATGAGACGGTGATGCAGCTGAAAAACCGGGTAGGCAAGGTGGTCTGTCCTTTGGGGGTAGGTGAACATTTCGAGTATTGGGGATTTGACAAATCATCCCTGGTTGAGCTAGATTGGTTTGAAGATACTGTACTGGATAAGGGATTTCTGCTTCATTGCTTGCCCGCCCGGCATTTTTCGGGCCGCTCGTTGAAGGCAAATCAGGCATTATGGGCTTCTTTCCTTATCGAAACCCCTTCGCAGAAGATTTATATGGGTGGTGATAGCGGATATGACACGCATTTTGTCGAAATAGGCAAGCAATATCCCGGCATTGACCTTGCCATATTGGAGAATGGGCAGTATAACGAAGATTGGAAATATATCCATACCACTCCACCATATTTGGGGCAAGCGGCCAGGGACTTGAATGCGGAAAAGATTCTGACTGTTCATCATTCCAAATATGCTTTGGCTAGACACCGCTGGGACGAACCGCTGAAGAATGCCATGAATCTGAAAGAGAAAGACTCATTGAACGTGTTGATGCCTATTATAGGGGAAGTGGTCCGGTTAAAATAATGAGTGATATTGATTATAATACACCTGGCAACACGGCTATTGACGAGTTATTAACGGAAATATATATCCCTATCGAAAATAAAAGTAAGATAATATGTTAGAATTACCCGAAGTTATCACCTTGAGCAAACAAGTGAACAACGCCTTGAGCGGTAAAACAATCACGCAGGTATTTAATGCCACCAAACCGCATAAGTTTACGTTCTATAACGGTGAACCGTCGGAGTATGGTAAACTGCTCGTAGGCAAAACCATCCTTTCATCCGAAGGATATGGCATGTTTGTCAATTTCAATCTTTCGGATAATGTGATCATGAACATAGGCGACGGAGTCAGTGTCCGTTATTATAGTGCGGGAGATGAGATTCCTGCCAATTACCAGTTGTTGCTGACGTTTAATGATGATTCATTCCTTGTCTTCACGGTTGCAATGTATGGTTTATCAATGTTTACCCTGATAGCTATATCGACAATAAGTACTATAAATTGAGTCGGGAAAGCATTTCGCCGTTGAGCGATAAATACACCGAAGCGGAATTTGAGAAACTCGTTGCCGAAGCAAAGAAGACCCTCTCTGCTAAAGCTCTATTAGCAACCAATCAGCGTATTCCCGGTGTAGGTAACGGCGTAACGCAGGATATTCTGTTCAATGCACGGATAAATCCCAAACAGAAAGTGCTATTTCTGTCGGATAATCAGAAAGAAGTTCTTTTTAATGCTCTAAAAGAAACATTGGTGGATATGACGTTCGAGGGTGGACGCGATACGCAAACAGATCTTTATGGCAACGCCGGAGGTTACAAAACCATTCTTTCTGCCAAAACATGGAAGAATCCTTGTCTCCGTTGTGGCAGTACCATCATAAAAGAGGCTTATATGGGTGGTTCGGTATATTATTGCCCAACGTGTCAACAGATAAAAGAATAAATGTCCACATTCTGTTAATATCGTGTCTACACGATATTAACAGAATGCGAACACGATATGAATATCTTCTTTTCTTTATACTTTGTACGGACAAAAGGGGTGTTTTATAAAGCCCGCCCTTTATAAACGTTTGACTGGGACAATGGAACCAGGACTCCGTTCAGCGTCAGGGTATTCGAATTGAAGTTCGGGCTGATTCTTGCCGATGCATTATTGCCGCCGTTGGTCAGTGTGATATACACTTGTGCGGATATTCCGATGCCTTGTACGCTGAAGCTGCAATTCACGTTTCCCTTTTTGTCGGTCGTGATTTTCATTTCCTTTCTGCTGCCGTCCACTGTGATGCCGCCTATTCCGTTGGGGCCTGCAAGGGCATTGTTGGCAGCTATTTGTACGGATGCGTGTTCACCGTCCATCAGAACGAAGTTTGTTGTCGATGAAACAAATGCGCTCCGTCCTCTCTTGAACACCAGCTGGTCTGCTTCCAATACAAACTTGCCCTCTTTCAATGCCTGGACGGCAATGGCATAGTTCCTTTCATTTTCCGCTTTTTCGCGTGCTTTCTGGGCTTCGCGTTGGGCTTTACGCTCTGCTTGGCGTGTTTCGCTGCTACTCTGTGCATACATCAGGGTCGATGCACTTACCAACACCAGTGTGATTAATGTAATGATTCGTTTCATAATTGTTCTTTGTTATTTAGTTAAGACCTTCTGGTTAATTAACAAATGAAAAACCAAAAAGATGCAGCTTGAATCTTAAATAAGCGTAAGACTTAACACTTCTTTGGTTTTGTTGGAAGTTCGTATTAAATTTCTTCCAAGGCATAATACTGGTAATCCCGGAGAATGGTCTGAAGAAAGTTTTCCGGGTTACTGTCATGAGGAGTGATGGAGAGAAGTTCCTGCACTTTTTTCGCAAGGGAGGCAATGCGGCGTGTACGGTCTTTCTTACCCGATTGCAGGGTCCGGGTAATGACGTTGATTTGCTCCAATGACAAGTCGGAAGCTTGTGGATAGGTAGGTCGGTAGTCTTTGGTCAGGTAGTCGAACTCATCGAGGCTGACGTTGTATCTTGCGGTAATTCTTTTCCTTGATTACCATGGTGCCGGCGGCAAGGCTCCCATTCGCTGGCTGTTTTTGGTCAAAAGGACGACCAGAAGTCCCAGACCACCGGTCACCGGTCCGTCGATAGGGAAGAGAAGCCATCGGAGCAGGTACGAGCCTATGCCGGGCGTGGAGCCGTCTGCCTTTACGACACGAATGTTCATCAGCCGCTTGCCGAAACTTTGTCCCTGGTTGAACATTTCGCAGAGAAATGCATAAAGCAAGACTGGCAGGTAGACAATGGCAAAAAAGAAAAGCATCGTGAAATCAGAGGGTAGATGAATCCGTGAAAACAAGGCCAAAGTAGAAAATACATAGAATCCGAGCAGAATATAATCTATGGCCAGTGCAATGAGCCGCTCACCGATACTGGCAGGCGTTGACTGATGCGGACAAATTGTCCGGTGATAATTGTAGATTCTGCCATTCCTGATAAAACATTTTTAGTATTTCATTGCAAATATATCATTATTCTCTTATTTTTGTTACCTATTTCAGACAAAACTTCTCTGAAATAGTCATGGGGTATGAAAGAAGTGACGTTTATCCGGCGGAACATCGAAAATGGAAACGAGCAGAAACAATGGTGAAGCAGGCGGAAAGTCTGTCTCCCGATGAACTTGCCGACGCATATACGGAGCTTACGGCAGATCTGGCTTTTGCCCAAACGCATTTCCCCGCTTCCCGCATCACTATCTATCTGAACAATCTTGCCTCGGCATTGCATAACCGCATTTATAGAAACAAGCGCGAGAAATGGTCAAGAATTATCACCTACTGGACCCGTGAAGTGCCTTCGGCCATGCACGATGCACGCCGTGAGCTGGTGGCTTCCTTCATTATATTTGTGGTCAGCGCATTGATAGGAGTGGTATCCGCTGCCGGAGACCCCGATTTTGTGCGTTTGATTTTAGGAAACTCCTATGTGGATATGACTTTGAACAATATCGCTAATGGTGAACCTATGGCTGTATATAACGGTTCCTCCGAGTTCCCCATGTTTCTGAGTATCACGCTGAAACAATATCATGGTCTCCTTCAACTGCTTTGCCATGGGGTTGCTGACCAGTTTTGGCACCGGATACATGCTCCTTAACAATGGTATCATGATAGGGGCTTTCCAAACCTTCTTTTATCAGCACGACTTGCTTTGGGAGTCCTTCCTTGCCATTTGGCTGCACGGGACACTCGGAAATCTGGGCGATTATTGTAGCCGGTGCCGCCGGTCTTGCCCTGGGCAACGGATGGCTCTTTCCCGGAACCTATTCAAGGCTGGAATCTTTCAAACGGGGAGCCAAAAAAGGATTGAAAATAGTGGTGGGTACGGTACCCGTATTCATCATGGCAGGATTTATAGAAGGATTCGTTACCCGCCATACCGAACTTCCGGATGCTTTGAGGTTCGGCTTTATTCTACTCTCTTTGTCGTTTATCTTTTTTTTATTATATTTATTTACCTAACAGAAAGAAGCATGGAAGCACAGAAACCTAAAATCGCACTGTATGTACAACGTTCTTTTGGAGAGAAACTAACTGCTACCTTTGATTTTATCAAAGAGAATTGGAAGCCGTTGATGAAATTCACCACATATCTGATGTTGCCGCTTTGTCTGCTTCAGGGACTGAGCCTGAACGGGCTGATGAGCGGTACAATGGCTCTGGGTGATATGACCGGAGGCTCGTTCGACTCTTCTGTTGTCGGAGCGTCCATCATGGCACTGGTGACTTATTACAGTCTGTATGCCGTTCTCTATCTGCTAGGAACTGTCATGCTGACCTCTTTGGTCTACGCATTGGTCCGTACTTACAATGAACGGGAAAAACGCTTGGAGGGAGTGACGTTAGGGATGCTGAAGCCCTTGTTGTTCGGTAATGTCAGAAGGGTATTTCTGATAATGATTGTCGGTGTGCTTTTGGTGCTGTTTGTAGGGCTTATTGTTGGTTTTATAGCCACCGTCATTCCGTTCATGGCGATTGCGTTCTTGTTCGTTCTGCTCGTTGTGGTGGTGTCTGTGCCACTTGCTATTTGGGCTCCAGTCTATCTGTTCGAAGATATCTATATCATAGATGCCTTGAAGAAGGCCTACCGACTGGGTTTCGCTACCTGGGGAGGTATCGTACTGATTTCCATTGTTATGGGATTCATCGCCGCCATCTTGCAGGGAGTGACGATGATTCCATGGTATATCGGGACTATTGTGAAATATATCTTTGCAATGACTGATGCAGGTGGCGGTGCCACTGTATCGGCAGCCTATAGCTTTGTGCTTTATCTGCTGGCGGTGGTCCAGGCATTCGGCGTTTATATGTCCATGATTTTCTCATTGCTGGGACTGGCTTATCAATACGGTCATGCTTCGGAAAAGATAGATTATGTGATGGTGGAGAGTGATATTGACAATTTTGATAAACTCTGATAACGGACTATGAATATGGCTCCGGCTGATACACTGGTTTGTGATACTGCACAGGTTGCCGCTTGGCAGTCTGACCCGGCGTTTGCTTACAGTCGTGAGTTGATAGCTCCCGAAATTAATGTACTTGAGTGTTCAGCAGATGGTTCGGCAAGCTGCTGGACAAGATATTCGGGAATACGTTGGTGGCAGAATATTCGGAGGTCGTATTGATATGCATTGCCGTTCTTATCCTGGTATTGGTCATTTGGTTTGTGTACAAGAAGCGTCCGGAACTGTTCATGCGTTCGCGCAAGAGTACCCTGCCCTATACAGTGGGGGAGGACACCATCTATGGAGTGGATTTTGCGGAAAGAATTGCCGATGCGCTTGCCCGGACGGATTATCGGGAGGCGGTGCGTTTGCTCTATCTGCAGACGCTGAAACAGCTCAGCGATGGAAAACGTATAGACTGGCAGTTATATAAAAACGCCAACACAATATATCTATGAAGTCCGTCTGCCAGCTTTCCGCCAAATGACCAACCATTTTCTACGAGTACGTTACGGAAATTTTGAAGCGACCGAAACTTTGTTCCATGCGATGCGGGATTTGCAGAAAGAAGTGGAGAAAGGAGGGGCGGCATGAAGGGGAACCATTGGTTTATAGCCGGTATCATTGTTTTTCTGGTGTTGATGTTTGCGATAGAGTGCCGTCTGCCAAAGAAGTTTGTCTGGAACCCTACGTTCAGCCATTATGACAAGCAACCGTTCGGCTGTGCCGTGTTCGATAGCCTGCTGTCTTCATCGTTGCCGAAGGGATATTCGTTGTCGAGAAAGACTTTTTATGAACTGGAGCAGGAAGATACGACGCTCCGCCGCGGAATACTGGTTGTTACCGATAACCTGCATTTGACGGATGTAGATGTGGAGGCGATGTTGAAGATGGCGGGACAGGGAGACCGGATTATGCTGGTGGGGAGCTCTTTCAGCCGTATTTTGAAAGATACGCTGGGATTTGAGTGCAGCTATTCCTATTTCAGTCCGTCGGCTTTGAAAAAATATGCCACTGCATTGCTTTCGAAAGACAGTTTGTGCTGGGTGGGGGATTCGGCGGTTTATCCGCAGCAGACTTTCTGTTTCTATCCCCAACTTTGTCAGTCTTATTTCTTTGCAGATTCCATTTCTAGTAAAGTGTTGGCGGAAAAAACTGTTACCGGAGAAGCTGCTCATCCGGTTGCCATGTCGGTTTCTTGGGGAAAGGGGGAAGTTATACTGGCTTCCACTCCCCTGCTTTTTACGAACTATGGTGTGCTGGATGGGAAGAATGCGGCTTATCTTTTTCGTATATTGTCCCAGATGGGTGGATTTCCCATTGTCCGTACCGAAGGCTATATGAAAGAAACAGCCCAGGTACAGATGTCTCCTTTTCGCTATTTCCTTTCGCAGCCGCCGCTTCGCTGGGCATTGTACTTGAGTATGGTTTCCATCCTGCTCTTTATGATATTTACAGCCCGCAGGAAGCAGCGCGCCATTCCGGTTATCCGCGAACCGGAAAATAAGTCTTTGGAGTTTGCAGAGTTGATAGGTACTCTTTATTATCAGAAGAAGGACCATGCTGACTTAGTCCGCAAGAAATATCTCTATTTTGCGGAGGAACTGAGGAGGGAAATACAAGTGGATGTGGAGGAAGTGGTAGAGGATGAGCGCTCTTTCGGCAGGATTGCCCGGAAGACGGGTATGGAAGCGGGGGAAATAGCCGCGTTCATCCGCGAGGTGAGGCCGGTGGTGTACGGAGGGCGCAGCATCTCTGAGAAGGAGATGAAACGGCTTGTCGATAAAATGAATGAAATAATCAATCATATATAAAGAAGATATTTATGGAAGAGAACACAGAAAAACGGGTGGACTTGACTCTCTTTTCCGAGAAGATACAAGCGTTGAAGGACCGGATTGCTACGGTCATAGTGGGGCAGGAGCAGATAGTGGACCTGGTACTGACGGCTGTCCTGGCAAACGGCCATGTGTTGCTGGAGGGAGTGCCGGGGGTGGCAAAGACACTGCTTGCCCGTCTGGTGGCGACGCTTGATTAAGGCGGACTTCAGCCGCATTCAGTTTACTCCCGGACTTGATGCCGAGTGATGTGTTGGGTACTACGGTCTTCAACATGAAAACCAATGACTTTGACTTTCATCAAGGACCGGTGTTTGCCGACCTCGTGCTGGTGGACGAGATAAACCGCGCTCCCGCCAAGACGCAGGCAGCCTTGTTCGAGGTTATGGAAGAACGGCAGGTCAGCATTGACGGTACCACGCATCAGATGGGAGAACTCTATACGATTCTGGCAACCCAGAATCCGGTGGAGCAGGAGGGGACTTATAAGTTGCCTGAAGCGCAACTGGACCGCTTCCTGATGAAAATAACCATGGGATATCCCTCATTGGAGGAGGAGGTGGACATCCTGGAGCGCCACCACGCCAATGCTTCGTTGGTGAAGTTGGAGAGCCTGGCGCCCGTGCTCACAAAAGAAGAACTGCTTTCGTTGCGCAGGCTGATGGAACACGTGTTTGTAGACCGCACGCTGCTTCAGTACATCGCGTTGATTGTACAGCAGACGCGTACCAGCAAGGCTGTATATTTAGGAGCTTCTCCGCGTGCGTCCGTGGCAATGATGCAGGCCTCCAAGGCATATGCACTGTTGCAGGGACGTGACTTTGTGACACCGGAGGATATTAAGTTCGTTGCTCCGTATGTGCTTCAGCATCGCTTGATATTGACAGCGGAAGCCGAGATGGAAGCTATTCGCCGGTAAAGGTGACGCAACGTCTGATTGATAAGGTGGAAGTGCCGAAATGAGATTAGGCCGCCGATTCTATATTGCTCTTGTTCTGATAGTCCTGCTGATGGGTATCGGGTACGTCTTTGCTCCATTCTTTGCAATCGGGCAGTGGGCGCTTTTTTGTTTTGGCGGTGTCGGCGCTGGTGGATGGGGTGATGCTCTATCGCATTCGCGGCATCCGGGCATTCCGCCAGTGTGCTACCCGCTTCTCCAACGGAGATGAGAACACCGTGAACATACGTGTGGAGAGCAGTTATCCGCATCCGGTGGCTGTGGAAGTGGTGGATGAGATTCCTTTTGCATTCCAGTTGCGGAATATTGATTTCCGGATGAGGCTCCAGGCGAATGAGGGCAGGACGATTACGTATCATCTGCGTCCCACGCGGCGGGGGATTTACTCTTTCGGACGGATTCGGGTGTTTGTGGCAGGCAGAATGGGATTGCTTTCCCGCAGATATACTTGCGATGCTCCGCTGGATGTCAAGTATATCCGTCCTATCTGATGCTCCATCGGTATGAGTTGCTTGCTATCAGCGACAACTTGACGGAATTGGGCATCAAACGTATCCGCAGGGTGGGGCATCATACGGAGTTCGAACAGATAAAGGAGTATGTGAAAGGCGACGATTACCGCACGATAAACTGGAAAGCAAGCGCCCGGAGGCACGAACTTATGGTAAATGTCTATCAAGACGAGCGTTCCCAGCAAATCTATAACGTGATAGACAAGGGGCGGATTATGCAGCAGGCATTTCGCGGGATGACCTTGCTGGACTATGCTATTAATGCCTCCCTGGTTCTTTCGTACGTTGTCATGCGGAAGGAGGATAAAGCCGGACTGGTAACGTTTAATGAGCACTTTGATACATTTATCCCCGCCTCCCGACAGCCCGGACAAATGCAGGCGTTATTGGAGAACCTTTACAGCCAGCAGACTACTTTTGGGGAGACCGACTTTTCCTCATTGTGCGTACATTTGAACAAGCGCGTCAACAAACGCAGTCTTTTGGTGCTGTATACCAATTTTTCCGGCATCGGCAGCTTGAATCGCCAGTTGGCTTATTTGCAGCAGTTGAACCGCCAGCACCGGTTGCTGGTCATCTTCTTCGAAGATGCCGCTCTGAAAGAGTACGTCGCCACTCCTGCGAGGGATACGGAAGGGTATTACCGCCATGTCATTGCCGAGAAATTTGTATTCGAGAAACGGCTGATAGTCTCCACCTTGAAGCAGCACGGCATCAGTTCTGTGCTGACTACACCGGAAAATCTTTCTGTGGACGTGATAAACAAGTATCTGGAGATGAAGTCACGTAGCCAGATATAAAAACAGTAACTAAGGTTATATAATCCGTAATAAGGGTAGTGAAGATGTCTGGATTTTCCTCTAATTTTGTAATTGGTATATTGTGAAGGTGTGGAAAACATATCCTTAAGATTTTATATATCTGAAGTTACAATAATGAGAATGACTTTATAGGTGATGAAAGACAATACATTGGACATAAAGACCGTATGTGAATGTAACCGGTGCCTGGGATGTAAAACGTTGCATCCTCAGGTAAGCATTATTAATCTGGAAAATCCTAGTGTGTATCAGGATGCTGTGAAGTTTGAATTCTATGCCATCCTACTGATTGAGGACTGTGAAGGGGATTGTGACTGCTGCGGACGGAAATATTATGATTATTCCAATGCTACGATGGTATTTCTTACTCCCGGCGAGATATTCCGGATGAACAAGAACAATACGCTTCCGGACAAAGGTTGGCTGCTGGCATTTCATCCCGATTTATTGCTTTGTACTACGTTAAAGAATCATATCGACAACTATACTTTCTTTTTCTACCGCAAGGAGGAGGCGTTGCATCTGTCACAGCGCGAAACGGCCAAAGTGACGTGTTGCCTTGAGAATATTGATGATGAACTTCATCATTCCATTGATACGCATAGCAATACCATCCTGTCCCGTCACATCGAATTGCTGCTGGATTATTGCTCACGTTACTATGAGCGGCAATTCATCACCCGTGAGAATAAGAACAAGATGATTCTGGGGAAAATGGAAGGGATATTGGACGAGTATATCACTTCCGGAAAGTTGCAGGAGGGGAAGCTGCCCACTTCCGGATGCTGTGCCGAAAAACTGAATCTTTCGACGGCTTACTTTGATGATTTGCTGAGGTTTGAGACGGGTAAGACATTGGCTGAATACTTCCAGTTCAAATGCTTGTACACGGCCAAGAAAATGTTATCGGAAGGCGGTAATACACCTGCTGCCGTAGCGCGTCGGCTGGGCTATCCGAGTGTGCAATATTTCAGTCTGGTGTTTAAGAAAGCAACGGGAGTTGCACCGAATGAATATAGATATTCACAAAATTGAGATGATGCAGATAGAATGAATTTATTAGACCAAAATATTTTATAATGGAGACCAAAGCTATATTTTTAGATGTAGACGGAACATTGGTGAGTTTCGACACTCACCGCGTTCCGCAGTCGGCTATCGAAGCGTTGCAGCAAGTTCATGAATCCGGTATAAAAATCATAATAGCAACTGGGAGGGCGTTTACCGATCTTCACGAGCTTGAAGAGATTCCATACGATGCAGTGATAGCTTTGAATGGGTCCGATTGTGTACTGAGAGATGGCACTCCTATATCTCGTAAACAGATTCCCGAAAAGGATTTTCAGATGGTACTGGTATTGGCTCAACATTATGGGTTTGCTCTGGCTATCGAAACAAATAAAGGTATTTTTGTCAACGAACTCAATCCGACCGTCATCGAATTGGCCAGGTTGGTCAATCACCCTACACCGCCAGTGGCAGACATTGAAAAGGAGTTTATGGGAGGCGAATGTTGTCAGTTATGTATATATTGTGATGAAGAAATGGAAAAAGAAGTTATGGCACAACTTTCCGGACTTTCTGTTTCCAGATGGAACCCTTTCTTTGCGGATGTCAATGTGGCGGGAGTAAACAAGGCTATGGGTATCAATGAATTTGCTTCCTATTATGGATTTGATGTTTCAGGAACCATCGCTTTTGGTGATGGTGGGAATGATATTTCCCGATGAGTTCGTGCAGCCGGGATGGGAATAGCTATGGGAGGAGCTTCCGAGGCTGTGAAAAGCGTTGCCGATTATATAACGGAGACAGTGGATGAGCATGGTATCCGGAACGCTCTGGTTCGTTTCGGTATTCTGGAATAAAAATCGGCTATCAAAACTGATGAAAACTATAGTCTGTAAATATTATGCTTTTAGAAAAATTACTTAAAGGAGCTAATTTTAGCATCAATATTTTTAATTTGGAGGAATCTAAGTTGTTTGACCAATATTTTGAGCGGATATTGATTAGTAAAGATACATTATTGATTAAGGAAGGAGAAATAGAAAGATATAGTTATTTCGTTTTTGATGGGATGTTGCGTTTTTTGGCTTTTGAATCATAAAGGGGAAAAGACAATTTTTTGGTTTTGTAAAGAAGGTACGTTTTCAATGTCGAACATATCTTTTACCTTACAAACAAGATTTACATTTAATGTGTAGACA
>OIFH01000079.1_pt1 | contig 19998 bp, 25 predicted proteins | sample 1581951 | NCBI WGS metagenome assembly OIFH01 (sample SAMN04414075, study PRJEB24778) | human gut metagenome | material: faecal | host: Homo sapiens | reverse complement strand
AGTTCAACTTCTGTAACGAGGGTGATTTCAATAAAAGGGAAGTATTCCCTTTTATTTTATCTTCCGCCGGTTTAACGCTTGTTGATAACGTCTTGCATTCGCTTGATGCTGGGCTGCTGTGACAGCGAAATTATGAGTGCCTGAGAAATCTTCTTTGGCACACATATAAATATAATTATGCTGTGTATAGTTCAGTACGCTTTCCAATCCTTGGATGGATGGGATTCGGATAGGTCCCGGAGGCAAACCTGCATACTTGTAGGTATTATAAGGAGAGTCCACTTCCAGATGTTTGAAAAGAATACGTTTCAGTCCGAATTCCTGCAAACCAAATTTTACCGTCGGGTCTGCTTGCAACAACATCCCTTTATTCAATCTGTTGATGTAAAGTCCTGCGATCATGGGCTTTTCAGGACCATTGGCCGTTTCTTCCTCCACGATAGAGGCCAGAGTAGATACTTCTTCAGGAGTAAGTCCGATACGTTGAGCCTTTTTCAACCTTTCATCATTCCAAAAGGCGGCATGTTCTTTTTGCATCCGTTTCATAAAAGCGTCAGCACTCATATTCCAATACACTTCGTAAGTGTTAGGAATAAAAAGGGAGGGGAGTGTCTCTTGGGTATATCCCATTTGTGCACAATAAGCACTGTCGGAAATTAATTTGGCAATATCCAGAGAATCAATCATGAGCTGGCGTGAAACGGTTCGCACTAATCTGTCCACGGTGCGTACACTGGGTACAGTCAGATTAATGGGAGTCTGATATCCCATAGAAAGACGCCGGAAGAGATAGCGCATATTGTCTGAAGGATTGAGTGCGTAACGCCCTGTCCGTATATTGTCGCCATACTTCTCTTTTTCTGCCAGATATTGAAAACCGAACATACTTTTAGGATGTCCGTTCCGGATTATTTTATGGTACACAGAATCCAGGTTATCATCTCTGTCTATATAAATATAGGTAGTCTTTGTAAGTTGGAGCTGTTTGGCAAAGAAATAGTAATATATACTTCCTGCGCCACCTGCTCCCGCTAGGATAATTATAAGAATAACTATCCATACAATAGTATGTTTCTTTTTATTCATTTTAGTCTATCGGGCTTTTTTATATGCAAATATAGGCAAATATCCTTTTCTTTTCTACTTTTGACGATTTTGTACCCCTAAAAATACAATTTTGTCCACTATCCGGTTGATGTAAAATGTGTAAATTTGACCAAACAAAAAACGAGAACGCAAAATAGTATATTAATTATTTTATTTTTAATCATGAAAAATGCACTTATGGGCTTGGCATTGTTCGCTGCAATGCCGGTATTTGCTCAACAAAAAGCGACTATCAATGTACATCCCGAGCAAGGGAAAGAAATCATCAGTAAACATATTTATGGACAATTTGCAGAGCATCTGGGAACTTGTATCTATGGAGGTTTGTGGGTAGGTGAAGATTCTAAAATTCCCAATACCCAAGGCTATCGTAATGATGTGCTTCAGGCTTTGAAGGACTTGAAAGTGCCGGTGCTTCGTTGGCCGGGGGGGTGTTTTGCCGATGAATATCATTGGATGGATGGTATCGGTCCGAAAGAGAATCGTCCCCGGATGGTCAATAATAACTGGGGAGGTACAGTAGAAGATAATAGTTTCGGAACACATGAATTTCTGAACTTGTGTGAGCTGATAGGTTGTGAGCCTTATATCAGTGGTAATGTAGGAAGCGGAAGTGTGGAAGAAATGGCGAAATGGGTGGAATACATGACTTCTGAACAAGGTAGCCCGATGGCGAAACTGCGTAAGGAGAACGGTCGTGAAAAACCATGGAAAGTGAAATTCTTTGGGGTAGGTAATGAAAGCTGGGGATGTGGAGGCAGTATGCGTCCTGAATATTATGCAGACTTGTATCGCCGTTATTCTACCTATTGTCGTAATTATGATGGCAACCATTTATTCAAAATAGCCAGTGGTGCCAGTGATTATGACTATAACTGGACCGAAGTGCTGATGAAAAATGTGGGTCATCGCATGGCAGGTCTTTCTCTTCATTATTATACAGTGACCGGATGGAGTGGAAGCAAAGGTTCGGCTACCGAGTTCACTAATGATGATTATTATTGGACTATGGGCAAATGCCTGGAAATAGAACCGGTATTGAAGAAGCATATCGCTATTATGGATAAATACGATCCGAAAAAACAAATCGGCCTGATGGTAGACGAGTGGGGAACCTGGTGGGATGAAGAACCGGGAACGGTCCGCGGACATTTGTATCAGCAAAATACGTTGCGTGATGCTTTCGTGGCTTCTTTAACTTTGGATGTTTTCCATAAATATACGGATCGTATCAAGATGACGAACATTGCCCAGATTGCCAATGTGCTTCAATCTATGATTCTGACCAAGGAAGACAAGATGGTTTTGACACCGACCTATCATGTCTTTGAAATGTATAAAGTGCATCAAGATGCTACTTATCTTCCTTTGGAACTGAACTGTGAACGCAAGGTGGTACGTGACGACCGCATTGTTCCGATGGTAAGTGCTACCGCTTCACGGGATGCAAACGGTTTTATTCATATTTCCTTGTCTAATGTGGATTTGCAGGAATCGCAGGAAATAGAGTTGAATCTGGGTGAGGTGAAAGCTAAGAGTGTTACCGGCCGTATTTTGACCGCTAATAATATAGGTGATTACAATAGTTTCGAGAAACCGAGTGTGGTTGCCCCGAAAGAATTTACCGGAGCCAAGGTTAATAAGGGAAGCTTGAAAGTGACTCTTCCTGCCAAGTCTATCGTGGTGTTGGAAGTGAAATAAATCACGTACGTACGTGTAGCCCTTCACATACGTCAGTGTAGGGCTATGCATACGTATATATTGCGCCACACGTACGTATGTGATGGGTTACGGTAACTCTTGTACCCTCTCTGCTTCAATTCTGTTTTCTACCTCATCCGGCAGGGCAGGGAAGAAATCTATATTCGTTCTTTTCTCTACGCTGTCTACTGTTACTATATATTTCTTCAGCGGCTTATGTCCGGCGCTGTTGGGGAAGATAAATCCTATGGCTTGCGGATTTTTCTTATCATTTATCAATATGACTTTATAGAAAGCATGGGGGACTGCCACTTTGTTGTTGCCGATTCGTTTGGGGCGTTTAGTATCATATATGGGGCCGCAGGCAATGTACACTGCTCCATATTTTTTTGCCCATTGGCGTGACTTTTCCTCCAGGTCATTCCAGTCGCCGCGGTTCAGATTCGGATTTTGCGGACAAATGTTGCTCATATAAAAAGATTCTTCCATGGCTTGTTTGTTCCATTTCATATCGGCGGCAGGGGCCATGTGTCCCCGGTCGTATCCTGATTTTGTATAATCTCCCGTATATGCTTTGGCTCCACGTACGTCCGGGTCGGGCAAGAATTTGTCTGTTCGCCCTTCTTTTCCTTTTGTTTCTTTTTTAGTAAGCTCCCATGCTACCCATTGTGGAGTTTTGTAATCGGCATTATAAGATAGGGTATATCCTTTACGTTTCAATATCTGTCCGCCTGTGCCCGATTGCATCGTCGGGATTTCCAATGCACCGCCATGTTGAGTCGGAATACGTATTTCGGGCTTTTCTTCATTGTTTTCGATAGCGGGGATATTTTCAAGCAGCTTCCCGTCAAACAACTGATATTTATAGGCCAAAAGTCCCAGTAATATTAAAATAATGACGATTCTTAGGGGACTGTTCGCTTGTTTCTTTTTCTTTGCGCTCATATTTGTTCTGTTTTAGGGATGCAAAGATAGAATAAAATATAAAAATACATTATCTTTGCCTATGATATAGCTGTAAATTTAAATAATACCGACATGCTATCCTAACTAATCAAACCTATTATATATGAAAAAGAACCGATTATCGTTAACGTTCCTGGGTTTGCTGATTGCAGCTTCCCCTTTACGGGCACAGGATACGCCGCAGACTGAAACAGCCGAGCAAAAGGACAAAAGAATGGAATGGTTTTCACAAGCCAAGTTGGGTATTTTTATCCATTGGGGGATTTATTCTGTCAGAGGAGTGTCCGAAAGCTGGTCCTTCTTTAACAACTACCTGCCCTACGATGAATACATGGAGCAGGAAAAAGGTTTCACAGCCTCCAAGTATGATCCGAAAAACTGGGTGGATCTGATCAAAGAGAGTGGGGCCAAATACACAGTGATAACCACCAAGCACCATGACGGAGTTGCGTTATGGGATACCAAAGTAGGAGATATCAGCGTCGTGAAAAGCACTCCGGCAAAACGTGACCTTATCGCTCCCTTTGTAAAGGAAGTGAGAAAACAAGGATTGAAGCTTGGTTTCTATTATTCTTTATTGGACTGGTCGCATCCTGATTATCCCAACAAAACCCGTACGGAAGTACGTTATAAAAATGATCCTGAACGTTGGGCCCGATTCAACAAGTTCAATTTCGGACAATTGGCGGAGCTGAACAAGACCTGGAAACCGGATCTGTATTGGTTTGACGGAGATTGGGAGCAAAGTTCGGAAGCATGGAATTCCAAAGGAATTGTAGATTTGCTTCGTTCGGATAATAAAAATGTGATTATCAACTCGCGTATACAGGGGTATGGTGACTATGCCACTCCCGAACAAGGAGTGCCGGTGGTGCGTCCCGAAGATAAATATTGGGAACTTTGTATGACCATGAATGATTCATGGGGATATCAGCATACAGACAGCAACTATAAATCACCCTATATCCTGCTTCGTACATTTGTAGACTGCCTGAGCATGGGTGGTAATCTTTTATTGGATATCGGTCCCAAAGAGGACGGTTCCATTCCTGAAGAACAGATCGCTGTGTTGAAGGAGTTCGGCCGATGGACCAAGAAGCATAAAGAAGCTATTTATGAAACTCGCGCAGGTATTCCTACCGAGCATTTCCAGGGATATACCACACTGAATAAGGCGGGGGATATTTTGTATTTATACCTTCCTTACAAACCTAACGGTCCGGTGGAAGTAAAAGGGCTGATGAACAAAGTGAACCGTATATGGGTGGTTGGTAACGGAGCTATGTTGAATTACAAGGTCTACAATAAAAATTATTGGAATTCAGTGCCGGGTAATCTCTACATTGATGTACCCCAACAGGTGCAGGATGAGCAGATTACCGTGCTGGCCGTGTTGCTGGATGGACCGATCAAACTATATCGCGGAGTGGGACAAGTGCAAGATAATAACTAACTTGAATCTGAAAAATACATGAAGAAACTTATTTATACCCTGTTACTTCTGCTGGTTACTTTTCCGGCAATGGCACAAAGCCTTTTTGAACAATATGAGCGTTTTCTGACCGAACCGCGTACTTATGTATGTTATCGTCCGGATGGAAAGTTGAAAATAGATGGTAAACTGAATGAAAGTTCCTGGAACAAGGCGGCGTCTACTGCCCCGTTTGTAGATATAAGCGGAGAAGGATTCCCGACTCCCAACTATGAAACTACCGCCAAGATGCTGTGGGATGATGAATTTTTATATGTAGGAGCTGTTCTTCAAGAAGAGGATATCAAGGCGCGTCTTACCCAGCGTGATACCATCATCTATTATGACAATGACTTTGAAGTGTTTATTGATCCGGATAGCGACGGACACAATTATTTTGAAATAGAAACCAATGCGCGTGGCGTGATTTTCGATCTGATGCTGGACAAACCTTATCGTTCGGGTGGAAATTTCATGGTGCAATGGGACTGCCCCGGATTGAAGACTGCCATCCATGCGAGGTACACTGAATAAATCAAAAGATAAAGATAAGTATTGGAGTGTGGAAATGGCCATTCCTCATCAGGCGCTGACCATGAACTTTAACAATCCGTTGAAGGCTGGCAATACCTGGCGCATCAACTTTTCGCGTGTACAGTGGCTGAAGGAGAAAGGACCCGAGGAAAATTGGGTATGGACTCCTACCGGAAGAATCGATATGCACATGCCCGACCGTTGGGGATATCTTTATTTCGTAGACAAGAAAGTGGGAACCTCGCAAGATGAGTTGGTTTACCCGTACAATCAGGCCATTTATAAATTGCTGTGGGCCATGTTCTACGCACAACAGGATAATTATAGTAAACAACATAATTATCTGCGTGCCACAGAACAATTCTTTTTGACTGATAAAGAGTTGAAAGATCTTCCGGCTGATGCCCGGATTGCGGTGGAAGCGACTCAGAACACGTATCAGATAGCTATAACCAATCCTGCTGAAGGAATCCGTTATGTGATCAATAATGAAGGACGTTTCCGGACAGAAAAGATACCTGCCCGTGAAGTTAAAAACTGGTTGTGGATGCGTCTGAATAACCGTTCGGATGCCGAATGGCAAAAGTGGTTTGCGTTGTTGAAAGAATGTGGTATTTCGGGTGTCATGTTCGAGGGATACAATGAGAATATTTACCGCCTCTGCAAAGAAGCCGGATTGGAGGCGCATTATTGGAAATGGACGATGAACCGCAGGGAACTGCTGGACAAGCATCCCGACTGGTATGCCGTGAACCGTAAAGGCGAGTCTTGTCACGACAAACCGGCCTACGTGGATTATTATCGCTTCTTGTGCCCTAATCACCAAGGTGTGGCCGAATATCTGGCAGAAGACTATGTAAAGGAAGCTCATAAACCCTACGTGGATGGTGTTCATCTGGATTATGTCCGTATGCCGGATGTAATCTTGCCTGTCAGCTTATGGAAAAACTATGGTATCGAGCAGAAAGAAGAGTTGCCGGAATATGACTATTGTTATTGTGATGTATGCCGTGAATTGTTTAAAGCTAAAACAGGACAGGATCCGTTGGAATTAAAGTATCCGATGGAAAACCAGAGTTGGATTAATTTCCGTCTGGATGCCATCACTCGTGTGGTGGATGCCATCACTAAAGCAGTGAAAGCGGATCATAAAGCTATTTCTGCCGCCGTATTCCCGGGACCGTCCATGGCTCGTCACATGGTACGCCAAGATTGGGGAGAATGGACGCTGGATGCTTATTATCCGATGATTTATAATAAATTCTATTATGAAGGTCCTGAATGGATCGGGCGTTCGGTAAAGGAAAGCGTTGAAACGGTGAATGGTCGTGCCAAGATATATGCCGGACTGATGTTTGGTGATATTAAGGACAATTTTGAAGAGGTGCTGGATGAAGCATACAATAACGGGGCATCCGGTGTATCCTTCTTTGATGGTCCGGATGAAGAATATTTGCATAAATTCAAAGCTTATCTGGATAAGAGAGGGTTTGTGGTGAAGTAACCCTGGACTGATAGATCCTTATATCAGAGAAATAAATCTCTTTTTAGCGGTCACTTTCGATTTTTATCGTAAGTGGCCGCTTTTGTGTTTTATCGTTTGTCCTTTCGATGAGTGCGGAAAAGGAATTTATGTATCCCTTTTTCTGCTTTCTTGGATTTGTCTTGAAAATGAATGTGTTAGAATAAAAAAAATGGAGTTCTCTTAGTAAGAGAACCCCATTCCGCTGCAAATGTAGCTATAATAATTCAAATACGGAAATATTTTATTCAGGAATCAGTCTCTGATAAGGATTCTTATGATATTTGTTTGCAAATTATCCATCTCTGATTATGCGTAAATATTTTATTGTCAGCAGTATATGTCTTTTTGGGGTTCTCTTACTAAGAGAACCCCAAAAAGACATACATAAAAAGTAATGTTTTGATGGTAACAGAAAATAGTATGGAGCTTGAAAATCAAGCGTTCCTTTCAAATCAAGACATAACGGGCGAAGCGCCTAAGTTACTGCTCTGCAGTTCAATCGCTTCCGGCTCAGACCTGGGGTCAAATGAAGGAATCACGCCAATGGCGGGAATAGGAAAAGAATATCCTGAATTCAGTTGGTATTACCTGTATCTTTCCAACAAAGAACTGAAACGCTATATCAGTGTTTTCAGTGGCAGGAAAGCTGTTCGGCTTCGTACACCATCAGGTACCGTAGAAGAGAGATTTTTTTGTTTCAAGGTGTTTTCTTACACTGCCACCGATCATAGAAAACGTTTCGAGCAATGTGCTTATACCAAAGAGGAATATACCGTGCGCCGTGACTCTGCACGGATCGTGAAAGAGGCTTTTGCTACCGGCTCCATCCAAAAACTGAATACGTTGACGGACGAGAAAGGAATTGAAGGCAACGGTTGGCTGTTTGTATGTGCCCCCTTGGGGCAGTTGGAATGTATTCTGTCTGCCATGCTTCCCCGCCAGTATCTGGTGACGGACTATAACACCCACCGTGCGGCGGTAATCCCTCACCGTCAGATGGAAGAATTTATCTATTTGTATGAATCCATGCCTTACAATATCGAGCTGATGAACCGGCCTTTGGAGGACTATCTTCAGAAAAAGCAACGAATCCGTATCACCGGTGGTGTTTTCCGGGGGAAGGAAGGATGCATCATGCGTTTGCACCGCAATACAAGGCTGGTATTCGCTTTCGGAAATATGACGGTGGCTGTGAGCTATCTTCATGCGTTTCCGTTTGAAAAAATTGATTAGTTTAATTAAAGCCATCCACACATCCCTTGCAGGACGATGGATGGCAGATAAGACTACAGACGCAACTAAGGTTGCAAATCTATATATTCAGCAGTGACATTGAAACAGGGACAGGTTTTTTGCGGATTCAAGTCATGATGACCGACAATCAATGCCTTGGGATAACGCTGATGCAGATGTTCAATCAGTTTTCTCAGAGCTACCTTTTGTGCTTCCGTCCGGGTATCCTTCGGAGTCTTTCCGTCGGCATCCAGACCACCTATATAGCATATACCTATACTGTGACTGTTGTGGCTTTTGCAATGTGCGCCGATCATTTTCGGTGGGCGTCCGGCTTCTATAGTTCCGTCTGTAGGAATCACATAGTGGTAACCACAGCACTTCCAGCCCAATGAACGATGGTAGCGGTCAATGTCCTCTGCTCGCAAGGCACTGCCCGCCTTGTTGGCAGAGCAGTGCACGATAATCAACGAAACCGTTCTCATAAACCGCTTCCAAGCGCTCCTCCGGCAGCGCCTGTAATAAGCAGCTCAATGATGCGGACGATGTACAGCAGTACATTTTTCCAGTTCTTTTTCATACGCTTTGTCTTTAAATAGATGAATAATATAAGTTCCATGACGTTAAAAGATTCGTGGAGCCATTTTATATTCCATATCTGCAAATGTTTCCTTGAGTTTGCGACACGGGGCAAACACGATGTGCGCGCCCTTGATGTTCTTCTTGGAGAACAAAGCCTCCGAAGCGGCTCCTTCGCATTTCAGGGAGACACTGAATGTTCCGAGGCCGTCCAGGGTGACTCGGTCGCCTTGGGCAAGATGCTCGGACAGGCGGTTGAAGACTTCCTCCAGCACCGCTCCATCATGCCGTGTGAGAAAAAGCGGAGATGTTCCGTCACTTTCTTTACGAGTTTCTTATGCGAAACCTTTTCGTTGGCCACACACTTTGCATATGCTTTCTTGGGCATCGTCCTGTCGGACGCATTTCCCATCGAGAAAACGTGGTATTTTATCATAATGACGGATTGTTTTCATTCGTGGAAGCCGAGGTCTTTCCTTTGGCGGCATCCAAGTCGACTGTGCCTTTACCGGCCTTTTCGGCCTTCAGGGTGGCGGCTTGGGCTATGCGGCTTGCTACGGGATTGAAAGTGGCGCGGGAACGAAGATTTTGGAAGTCTTCTCCCGGCGTGAACACAATGTTGACGGCGGTGATGTTGCTTTCTGTAAATTTCTTCAGGTCTTCCGCACCTTCCGAGCCTATAGAAATCCAGAAATTACCCAATTCAGCCAGTTGTACTTTCTTTCCCTCCAGAAGCATCTCTACAAGGCACTCGCACATATCGCTATTACACCTTTTACCGTTCCGCGAGTGAATACGCCATTGTGGTCGGCAATGTGTTTGACAAACTGGCTGAATGGCATGATTTCAGAAACTTGAGCTTTTGCATACGCTTTTTGGGCGGCATCGACATCCATCGGGTTGCCCATCATAAATACACTGTAATCAATCATAATAAAATAAAGTTTAAAAGTTTTGTGTTTCCGGGATGTTCGTTCATCCTTCCGACACGACAAAATTAATGCGGGAAAATACCGTAAAAAAATCTATTTATTATCGTTTACTAACTGTTGACTGCCGTTCACTAGCTATTGACTGACCGTTAACTACCCGTTGACGAATCATTCAAAAAACAAGCTTATGGATAGCGAGACACACTTCAGCATCGTCTTCAACATTTATGGAGGCAGCAACCAGATTCTCCCCAATGCCACTTCCGCCACACAGAATTATTACGGTGACAGAGCGGAACCGGAGGAGGATGACGCAGACAAGGAAGAGGAACCTGCTTTATCTCCCGAGGCTACGCGCCTCTTCTCCTATATAAATAAGGTGGAGGATTTACGTGTTTATCTGGCGCAGATAGCGGAATGCACCAATGCGGTGGAACTGGCCAGGGTCATAGTCAACATGGCCGAGCGGGAACCGAGAATCACTCCGGAAGAGATGGTGAAGGAACGTTTTATCTCGTTGTTCTTTCCTCTCACACCTTTGTTCGTATCGGGCAAGACTGTCAGTAATATCCGTGCGCGTATCAATAACGCTTGGGCAAGACGACCGAGAAAGCGGTTATGACCGGAGGTGAAAGAACGGTGATAAGTGTGGGAAAAAAGTAAGATATGTTCGTGGGCAAAGTAAGTTCACTTACTTTGCGATTTAAGTCCACTTACTTTGCTCGGGAACATATCTTACTAAAGATCCGAAAAAATAGCTTTCGTGAAAAGTATGGTAAGTACCTTTGCTTTTGAAACAATATCTATAATCGATAACAGAGGTAAGAGTGCTTACCGAATTAAATGCTTATGTGATGAATGATTACGCAAATATTACTCAAATAACACTTTTGGTCAGGAAACTGGATATTGGTACAAAAGTAATTAGGGTTAGACAGCATTCTCAAGAAAATCAATTGTTCAAATATAGAAAAGATCTATCTTATCCACCGAAAGAAAAGGTTAAGTTGGCAAGGGCTAATATGGATGGACAACCTATGTTTTATGGTGCTGTTTTTTCAAACTTCTGTATAAATGATAATCCACGTCTTACATGTCTTTTTGAAACCAATAGGGAAGTCTTAGATGATACTTTTGTAGGGAAGAAAGATTTGACTTATTCACTTTGGCTGAATAAGAGAGAGATTAATCTTTTTGTAATCCCAGTATTTGATAGTTATCCACATCCTGCGAAGGACTTTGAATGGTATTATGAACTATGGAAAGAGTTGAAGAAAGATGATAAAATCAATAAAGAACAGATAAAAGTCTTAAAAGAATTGTCACGACATTTTTCCTTGACTGGAGAGAAAAAAGAAGAGGAAAACAGCTATGCTTATACAGCTGATTTTACAACTCATTTATTTAAGACTCATCCTGAAATTGATGGAATTATTTATCCTAGCGCAAGACTAAAAGAAGAAGGTATAGGTGTTAATGTAGCTATTCGCCCTGAAGTGATTGATAATGCTTTTGAGCTGAAAGCGTGTTCTGTCTGTAGATATTTCAAAAGAAATAAAAAACAACAACTAATATTGAACTATAAACATTCTCGATTTAGACAAAATGGTAAGATATATTATGTGATAGATAGAGAATTTTATCGGGATTTGGATTTTAAGAATACCGAATACGACTTTAAAACCTTACAATTTAAGTATTAGCGTCCAAAAAAGACGTATATGAAAATTAATAAATACTGATGATATTTGTCACTGTGATCAAAAAATGAATTATGTATCGCGACTCAGATTGGCTGATGACATTTGTAAGAACTATGACGAATTAATACGTATAATGCGTGCCAGTGCATGATGAAATAGAAATAATTTTTATATGAAAGTAGTGATTTTAGCCGGAGGTTTGGTACTCGTATTAGCGAGGAGAGCCAGTTTAAGCCCAAGCCGATGATTGAGATAGGTGGCAAACCTATCCTATGGCATATCATGAAATGGTATTCCAAGTTTGGTCATAATGAGTTTATTATCTGTTGCGGATACAAGCAACAGGTTATCAAGAATTATTTTGCCAACTACTATATGTATAATAGTGATATGACATTCGACTTTTCTGCCAATGGGAAAGTAACTGTACATAGTGATCATACGGAAGACTGGAGAGTGACGGTGGTTGACACAGGTTTGAATACCATGACGGGCGGACGTCTTAAACGCGTTAAAGATTACATATCTGGTGAGCCGTTTCTTATGACTTACGGTGATGGTGTGTCAGATGTTGACATTAATGAATGTATCCGGTTTCATGAAGAGACAGGGACTATGGTCACGTTGACAGGTGTGCTTCCCGAGGTCGTTTCGGAGTAATGGACATTGACGGTTCTATGATAAGGTCTTTCCGTGAAAAGAGTCGGGATGATATGGGATGGATCAACGGAGGTTTCATGGTTGTGGAGCCGGGAGCATTGGAATATATAGAAAATGACACAACGACCTGGGAGCGTGAACCTCTTGAAACGCTTGCCTCCCGGGGGCAGCTTTCCTGCTATAAGCATCATGGTTTTTGGCAGTGCATGGACACGTTGCGTGACAAGGAGAAACTGGAGAGCCTCTTGGCTTCGGGCAAAGCACCTTGGAAATATTGGAAATGATAAAATAAAAGGATAAATATGGCATTCAATAATGTATATAGAGGAAAGAAAGTATTGATAACCGGTAATACCGGTTTCAAGGGGAGCTGGTTGTCAGCATGGTTACTCATGCTGGGAGCGGAGGTATACGGCTATTCAAATAGTATACCTACCCAACCGTCCATGTTCGAGGTTGTTGGCCTACCCGACAGAATCCATCACCATTATGGTGACATCCGTAATAAAGAGGAGATGAGTGATTATGTTCAGGCTGTAAAGCCTGACTTTATCTTTCATCTTGCTGCACAGGCCATTGTTTCTACTTCCTACAAGGAGCCTTTTGATACCATCACTACCAATGTGGTAGGTACGGCTTCCGTGCTGGAGGCCATCCGTAATATCACATGGAATTGTACCTGTGTTCTTATCACCAGTGACAAGGCTTACGATAACGTGGAGTGGATCTGGGGATATCGTGAGACAGATGCGGTAGGCGGAAAGGATGTCTATTCCGGTTCAAAGGGTGCAGCCGAACTTACTATCAAGTGTTATTGGAAATCCTTTATCCAGGCTATGCCCAATATCAAACTGGGAGTGGCCCGTGCCGGGAATGTTATCGGAGGTGGTGACTGGGCGAAAGACCGTATCATCGTGGATTGTGTCAAGGCATTTTCAAGGAATGAGGTGGTGGAGATACGTAGTCCCAAAGCTACCCGCCCCTGGCAACACGTATTGGAACCATTGAGCGGCTATCTCAATCTTGGACAATACCTTTATGAAGGAAAGGTGAAGAATGGAGAACCGTTTAACTTTGGCCCTCGTGCGGAGCAGACCAAGACTGTGTTTCAGTTGGTTCAGGATTTGGCCGAACTTTGGGGGCTGGACAGGAATACGGCAGCCCGGCTGACCGGCAATGTGCCTTTCGAAGAGGCTACTTTATTGAAACTTAATTGTGACAAGGCACTGGCTTATCTTGACTGGCATTCTACATTGCACTATGAGGAATGTGTACATTTTATTGCTGACTGGTACAAAGCTTTTTATACAGATGCCAATGTGGATATGTACAGCTTGACCACTGCCCAGATAGATTCCTATGTCAGGGCTGCCGGAGCACAACATTTAAAATGGGCGGAATAATGATGGAAGGAGTGACAGTTCATCCCCTGAAGCATATTGTCGTACCCAAAGGGGATATTTATCATGCTTTAAAATCTACTGATGAAGGTTATGTCGGATTTGGTGAGGCCTATTTCTCACAAATAGAACACGGTGCAGCCAAAGGCTGGAAACGCCATAACCGCATGACCTTGAATCTGGTTGTGCCCGTTGGTGCTGTCAAGTTCGTAATCTATGATGACCGTGAAGGCAGTCCCACCCGTGGGCAGTTTGAAGAAATAACCCTGTCACCTGAAAGTTGCTATCAGCGGCTTACTGTAGCCCCCGGACTATGGATGGCCTTTTATGGAGAGGGGGAGGGCATATCCATGCTGATGGATATCATACCTGAACCTCATGATCCTTCGGAAGCAAGCCGGATGGAGCTGGAGGCGATAGACTATAAATTTTAAACATTGTAGCTTTATGAAGATATTGATTACAGGAGCTACCGGATTTGTAGGTAGGACACTGATTCCTTATCTGTTCAGTCGTTCATTGACAGATATTTGTCTGTTGGTAAGGGACAGACAGAAAGCAGAAAGCATGTTTCCTGGTCTTTGCCTGGAAATAATTGCTACGACAGAGGGCGGATGGTGCAAGCAGGTTATCGGTTATTCTCCTGATGTTGTTATCCATATGGCAACTTTCTTTACTGCAAGAAGGGATGATATGTCCATAGAAAAACTGATTGGATCAAATATCCTGTTTACCACCCACTTGCTTGAGGCAGTTTCCCATACCTCCTGCAGCCACTTCATTAATATAGGTACATTTACTGAATTTTTGGACGGCGCGGGTGAATATTTGCCCAATAATCTTTATTCCGCTACCAAAACAGCGGTACGTCCCATTATAAGGTATTATCAGACACAGTCATGTTGGAGTTGGATTAATGTGGTAGTCTACTCTCCCTATGGGCGGTATAATTCAAGCAAGAAGGTGATTGATTATCTGGTCGATGCGGTAAAGGCGGAAAAGCCCGTGGATTTTTCTCCGGGTAACCAGGTACTTGACTTCATACATGTTGATGATATAGCAGATTTCTTTTATACATTAATCCTTTCCTTGGATAACTTGAAAGACAGCTATTACCAGTTTCATCTTGGAACAGGTGAGGGGCATTCGTTACGCGAAGTGGCGGATATGATAGGGTCAGTCTGGAACCGTCCCGTAACAGCAAATTGGGGCGGCCGCCCGTATTCACCTTCTGATGCCATGCATGCCGTGGCCCCTATAAATAGGAACATCACTTTGCTGGGATGGAAGGCATCCATCTCCTTGAAGGAGGGTATCAGGATATTGCATGAAGATATGAAGACATATGAAAATGAATAATCCCGTTCTAATCCTTGGTGCTGGAATATCCGGCCTTGGAGCTGCATACAAATTGTCTTGCAATGGTCAGCAGACTGTAGTTTTGGAAAAGGATACTACTTATGGAGGTCTTTGCGGTAACTTCACCATTGACGGTTTCCGTTTTGACCGTTTTGTTCATTTTTCCTTTGCTAAAGATGAACAAGTAAATAGAATCTTTATGGATGGAGCCGGAGAGATATTCAGACATGTTCCTAATGCATATAATCTTTATCAGGGAATATGGATAAAGCATCCGGCCCAAAATAATCTTTATCCGCTCACTCAGAAGATGAAGGATGCCGTAGTAAGAGATTTTTTATCCCGTCCGACAGATATCGACTCTTCTCAGATACAAAATTACGATCAATGGTTACGGCTTCAATTCGGTCATTTTTTTGCAGAACATTTCCCGATTCCTTATACTAAGAAATATTGGATGACTGAGGCAAAGGATTTGGAAACAAGATGGATGGGCAGCCGGGAAGGAAGCCGTTTATACCAGCCTTCCGTTGAAGAAGTGATACAGGGGTGCAATACATCCGAAACTCCTGTAACCTATTATAGTAAGGAGATGCGTTATCCACGAAAAGGTGGGTTTAAGCAGTTTTTGTCTGCTTTGGTAGAAAACCAGGATATTCGTTATAACCAACAGGTCATATCGATAGATGTAGAGAATCGTCTTCTTCGTACATCAAAAGGCGATGAATATCAATTTGACCGTTTGATTAGCAGTCTTCCGCTTCCTGAGGTAATTAAGATGCTGAAAAACGTTCCTGTTGATGTTTGCAATGCAGTTGCACGGTTACACTGTACCTGTGGTTATCAGATATCGGTCGGACTGAAGACGAAGAATATCCCTCCTTATCTTTGGTGGTACATTTATGATGAGGATATTCTTCCTGCTCGCGTCTACTCACCTTCCTTGAAGTCGCCCGACAATGTTCCCGAAGGTTGTTCCTCACTTCAGATGGAAGTGTATTGTAACCGTAATGAATATACCCGGGAAGAGCTGTTGGCACGTTCAGTGGGAAAACTTGTTTCTTTAAACATTTTAAAACAAGAAGATATCCTTTTTACTGATATCCGTTTCGAACCATACGCCAATGTCATTTTTGACCATAATATTTATGAAGCCCGTAAGACTGTCCGTGATTACCTTTTTTCCCTTGGTATTGAAACGATTGGGAGATTTGGAAAATGGGGATATCTGTGGAGTGATCAGAGTTTGATGAGTGGATTGAAAGTTGAAATGTAAATAAGCATACTAAGAAAATGGATAGAGATATTTCATTGGATGCCATAAAATTAGTGGCCTGCATTTTTGTATGTACTCTTCACACAATAGGGATGTTTATGTCTGAGTCTCCAGAGTTTCATTTATCCTATCTTTTATTTTATATGTCAGGGATTGCAGTTCCATTGTTTTTTATGGTAAACGGCTTTTTACTGGCTTCCTAAAGATGGCGGAATAAAGTATTATTATAGGAAAATTTTTAATATTGTCAAGATCGTATGTGTATTTACTTTCATTTTTGATATTCCTAAACTTGTTAGAGGCGATATCTCTATATTAATCCCGTTTAAACAGGCTTGTAGCAGTCTGTTTTTTCAAGGTGGAGTGTTCCCTGTATTCTGGTTTTTTGGAAGTCTAATCTTTATATATGCCCTGATGCCATTTTTAAAGAAATATATCATACCAATAAGAACTAGATTATACGGCTTATTGCTTTTCCTGTCAGTTCTGCAGTTTATAATATATACTTGCGATATTTATACCAATTACACTTATTCTTTTATATTTGAGAATGTGTATATACCTCAATCTTTTCGTTTGTATTCCCATCTGATGTATTTTCTATTAGGTGTTTGTTTGAGGTTATATCTTACAGATAATAATATGTTAAAAAATGTAATAGGGGGGGGTAAATCGGTCTTGTGTTATATAATTTATATTTTATGTGCTGCGTTAATTTGTTATTTATTATATCGCAATGTTGGTGCGATAGAATATTTTCAAAATTCAATTATCTGTGTATTGGCTTCTTTGTCTTTTTTCTTAGGCTTAAGGTCAATAGTTTTTAGCGGTTATATAGGGAGGACTATTGTTAATCTGTCATCTTGTAGTATTTTAGTTTATACCATTCATTATCCGATTCTTTCATTATTGTATATGAAAACAGATCTGTTTGTACATACGGATTTTTCCTTTCTTGTTTGGGCAGGTTTATTGTTGTTATGGTTCTTCATATCTTATTGGGTATATCAAATACAGTATGTTAGATCTTTCTTAAGAATTTAGTGAAAGTCTTGTTTCATCTATGTCTGTAAAACAAAACTATTTTTATAGTTTGCTGAATACTATTTCCGGACTGTTATTTCCGATTATAACATTCCCTTATGTTGCCCGTATCTTAATGGCAGATGGGATAGGACAAGTAAATTTCTATCTTTCCATCATTAATTATATATCCATGTTTGCAGGGCTAGGAATACCGACTTATGCCATCCGTGAAATAGCCAGAGTGAAGACCGATGTGAAAGTGATGAACCAAGTGGCAGTGGAAATACTTCTATTACATACCTTTCTTACTCTTTTAGGATATATTGTAGTGGGTGTTGTAGCACTTACCGTAGCGCAAGTTCAAGTTAATCTTCCTCTTTTCCTAATTTTGAGCACGAATCTCTTTTTTATAACTATTGGATGTGAATGGTTTTATCAGGGGATTGAAGACTTTTAAGTATATCACAATAAGAGGCTTGATTGTTAAGATGCTGTCGGTGGCATTGCTTTTTGTTTTGGTGAAAGACCGGTCGGATTTATTTTATTATGGTATATATTCAGTGGTAGGAGTTGTCGGGGGTAATATCTTTAATGCATTCCGGTTAAGAAAGTATATAAAGTTTCGTCTATTGGAATTAAAGGAACTTCGTCCTATGCGGCATCTGATTCCTGCCTTGCGGATATTCCTTTTAAATGTTGTGGCCAGCATTTATCTTCAACTGGATACAGTCATGTTAGGATTTCTTAAAGGGAATGAGGCTGTGGGCTATTATACCGGTGCCATAAAATTGACAAAAATGTTAATGGGCGTCACTTCTTCCTTGTGTGTTGTCCTTTTGCCACGTCTATCCAATTTGGCGGTGGGGAATGAGCGTGAAGAATTTGACAGATTATTGAAGAAAGCCTTGGATTATGTGATAGCGATAGCGGCACCAATGAGTATGGGGCTTGTTATAATGGCCCCCACTTTAGTCTACCTTTTTTGTGGTGAAGGATATGTACCCTCCATTTCAACCATGCAGATAACGGCTCCCATCATTCTTTTTATCAGCATCTCGTATGTGTTGGTACAATCCATATTTTCTCTGGGCAAGGAAAATATAACTATTATCACAGGTATAGTGGGTGCTTTTACCAATGTTGCTATAAATTTCATGCTTATACCACATTGGGCTCAGGACGGGGCGGCAATAGGAACTTTATTGGCAGAATTTTCTGTTATGATAGCCTATCTGTTTATCATACGCCGTTTTTCGATTATTTCTATATTCACTCGTCATACCGCCTTGTGTCTGTTTGCCGTAGCCATTATGGGGACCTGTCTATGGGGAGTGTCTTTGTGGAAGTTTTCTCATACCTTAAATCTGTTTGTAATGCCATTGGTGGGAGGTGCGGTTTATGCCACCGTTTTAGGCTTTGCTAAAGAGCCTTTACTTCTGGATGTATGCCGTATGGTCAAACAAAGAATAAGAATAAAATAATATTGATATAATAATGGATACAGCAGTTCTTTTTGAGACATTTGCACGGCCTCAATATGCCCGTCAGGTTTTTGACCAGATAAAGAAGGCAAAGCCTAAGAAACTTTATTTTTATTCCAATAAGGCACGTGTTGACCGTCCTGATGAAGTAAGGAATAATGAAGAAATTCGTTCATGGGTGAAAGAAATTGATTGGGATTGTGAACTTCACACTTTTTTTCGTGAAGAGTATGTGGATGTATATACATCCGTACAAGGTGCTATGGACTGGGTGTTCGAGAATGAGGAACAGGCTATAGTGTTAGAGGATGACTGTGTACCTTCGGTTGCTTTTTTTTGAGTATTGTGATTTTTTCCTTAATAAATATAAAGAAGATAAGAGCATAGGGTTTATTTCTGGAGCGAATTATTTAAAGAATTATATTCCACAGAAAGGGGTAGATCATATATACTGTAATTTGTTTTGTTTTTATGGCTTTGCTACTTGGAAGGATAGATGGAAAACTTTGGATTTTAATATAACCTGTGAAGAGGTTATTGAAAAGGGCTATATCAATCGATATTATAGAGGGGAAAAAGAGTCTATTATTATGGAACAATATTTTATGAGAGTGGATGATTTCGTGAAACGTACTCATTGTTGGGACTATATATTTGATTTGAACTCCTTTAAAAATGATTCGTATGGCGTTTACCCTATTGTTAATCTTGTTATGAATATAGGAGCGTATGGCGTACATACTAATGCGAGTGTCTTGAAGTTAGTTAAGGGGGTTTTTGGAGAACGACATTATCCTTTTGCTCCAAAACATAAAGGTGCGTTTACAAAAAGATTTAATAGAATAATGATAGAAAAAATTTATAGAAACGACAAAAAGGGGGAAGTTATAAAAAGGGGATTAAAATTTTTGTTGGGACAGAACTTCTATTCATATCTAAAGAGTATTGTAAAGCAATAATAAGTATTTGTGATATTAATAAATCAATTTACAAGATGAAAGTTTTACATATATCTACATCCGATCGTCAAGGTGGAGCGGCAATA
>OIFH01000078.1_pt1 | contig 20011 bp, 28 predicted proteins | sample 1581951 | NCBI WGS metagenome assembly OIFH01 (sample SAMN04414075, study PRJEB24778) | human gut metagenome | material: faecal | host: Homo sapiens | reverse complement strand
CAGCTAACGGCGTGATTATCTAAGTAATTCTTTTAAAAAAGCACCGAACTCAGCGGTTATGCGAGTACCGGTGGCTACCAAACTCCAGTCACGACTATATGTCTGCCCAGTGGATGGATCTTCCCAGCGACGACGCTTGATACGTAAATAAACGGCTTTACCACGGATAGGGAAGTCCTGAACTTCAATCTCAGGGAGGAAACCTTTTGAGTGAAGATGGAGATCAGAGTACTCAGCAGGAATAGTGGCTTTCTCCTCTAGATAAAGAATAAAGCAAGTATCCTGAGAAACATGATTGACTAGGGTAAAGTAATCAAGGATTCCTGAAGGCAAGAACAAGCTTAAAGAAGCAACAGGATCAATCGTTTGGGAAGAGGATGTTTCATGATGCAAAAATAAGAATTTTAACGCAATCCCCCAAGGTTTCAGACTGAGCCCCAATTTCGGTATGACCAACGAGTTACGAGGAGTAGAAAAGAAAAACGGAGAGAGTATTTCTACTTTCTCCGCTTCAGTACCCAGACCCGGTACAAGCCATAGAAATCATAGGAAAATAAAAGAATTTATCTTCCTTATTATCAACTATTTGAATATTTCCTATTTTCTCTATTTTTGCCATATTTTGCCCATTTTCCGTTATTCAGTACACTTTTAGTACACTTTGAAATATCATTTTCTTTTGTACCTTTGCAATATTGGAAAACAAAAGAAAATCAACTATTTAGCGTAATCACCCGGTTATGGTACCTAAATCGGGATAAAACCTCTAAACAATGGCAAAGTTAGAAAATAAAACGAAAGAAAACCCCAAGTTAGAGCAAAATAAGCTCTCGGATGGTAGAATCAGCCTTTACTTAGAGTATTATTTAGGTAGAGAGGAAAAGCCCGTATTAGATGAAAACGGCAATCAAGTGTACTATGATAGTGGAAAGATGCAAGGTAAGCCCAAGTTTGCAGTAAAGCATAACAGGCGAAAAGAAAACCTTAGTCTGTATCTGATAGATAAGCCCCGTACCCCTGCGGAACGCCAGCAGAACAAAGAAACATTGGAGCTTGCCACAAAGATACGTGCGGAGCGTGAGCAGGAATTTAAAGAAAGTATGTTGGGCTATCGGTTGAAAAAAGATAGAACGGTCAATTTCTTAGACTATTTCCAAGCCTATATCAACAGTTATACCAAGAAAGATATTCGCATGGTACAAATTGCGCTTAGCCGTTTTAAGGACTTCTTAAAAGAGCAATACCCCATGAATGAGTTTAGTATCAAACCGGAACTTATCACCAAAGAAATGATGGAGCAGTTTGTAGCCTATTTGCAATCCCGAAGTGTGGGTGAAGGTGCTAAAAGCATTTACCAGCGTTTCAAGAAAGTTATTCGATATGCGATTGACCACGATGTAATGTTGAAAGACCCATGTAAAAGTGTTACCTGTAAAGTGGATAGCCAAATGCTTCGAAAAGATGTTCTTTCTCCCGAAGAAATACAAAAGTTGGCGGCTTGCCATTATGACAACGAGAACCCGAATGTCAGACGGGCTTTTATCTTCTGTTTATACAGTGGTTTGCGTTTCTGTGATGTAAAAGACCTTACCTATAAGAATGTGGATTACGCTAATCGGTTATTGAAATTTGAACAAAGCAAGACAAAGGGACATTCTGCCAGTAGTGGTGTGGTTATTCCCCTGAATGATGGTCTATTGTCTATCATTGGTGAAGCCCCGGCAGATAAAAACTGTTTGATATTCGATTTACCTACTTACGAAAGTTGCTGTAAATCAGTAAAGCGTTGGGTAAAGAGAGCCGGGATAGACAAACATATAAGCTGGCATTGTGCCCGGCATTCGTTTGCCGTGAACATTCTGAACAATGGGGCAAATATCAAAACCGTAGCCAGCCTTTTAGGGCATAGCGGATTGAAGCATACGGAGAAGTACACCCGTGCGGTGGATAAATTGAAAGAGGAAGCAATAAACAGCTTGCCCGAACTAAAGTTTTAACCATAAAAGACTTATCTTTGTAACTATGAACTTTGAAGCATTAGTAAAACATATCAGCACGATACAGAACACGTTGCAGGCACAAGCCGCACATGCTGTAAACCTTGCCCTTACTTCCCGTAACTGGCTTATGGGTTGCTATATTGTAGAATTTGAGCAGAACGGAGAAGACCGTGCCGCCTACGGTGAACAACTGTTGAAGAAGCTGGAACAACGACTGAAAACAAAAGGTCTGAATGAACGTAGATTCAGGGAATTTAGACGGTTGTACCTTGTTTATCCACAACTAAAAGAACCTGTTACACAATACATTGCATCACAAATTCAAATTCGGCAGTCATTGACCGCCGAATTCACTGAACCAATTCGGCGGTTGGTGACCGCCGAATCTGAAAATGGAGTTTGGAAACTATCAACAGAATACCCACAAACCGAAACATGGATGATTCCGGCTGATAGATTATTCAATAGATTATCTTCCACCCATTTAAACACTATATCGGGAATTGAGAACCCGGTAAAACGTGCTTTCTATGAAATGGAAACCATTCGTGGCTGCTGGTCTGTAAAGGAGTTGGAGCGACAAATCGCATCTTTATATTACGAACGTAGCGGACTATCCAAAAACAAAGAAGCCCTCTCCGCTTTAGTCCAGCAACAAGCAACCTTATTACAACCTAAAGATGTTATCAACACCCCTGTTACTTTGGAGTTCTTAGAGTTGAATGAACGTGCATTGGTGACAGAAACTGATTTGGAACAAGCCATTCTTGACAACCTGCAACACTTCCTGTTAGAAATGGGACATGGCTTCTGTTTTGAAGCCCGGCAAAAACGTATCTTGATAGACGAGGATTATTTCTTTGCCGACCTTGTGTTCTATCACCGCATTTTGAAATGCCATGTTATTGTAGAATTGAAGATAGATAAGTTCCGCCATGAGTACGCTTCGCAACTAAATATGTATCTGAACTATTTTAAAGCGGAAGTGATGCAGCCGGATGATAACCCACCTATCGGCATTTTGCTCTGCACCGAAAAGGGAGATACCTTGGTTAAGTATGCCACTGCCGGGTTAGACCCAAATATTTTTGTGCAAAAGTATAGGATAGAACTTCCAACAGAAGAAGAAATAAAAGTATTCATTTCTTCCTCAAACTATGAGAGTTACAAACTTTAAAATTGGCGAAAAGAAAAAAGATTGTTTCTTCTTTCGCCAGCACATATATTTTGCAGGCTACAAAAGTTAGTTTGGTACGTTTTGGATATATATACAAAAGCACAAACTAAACTCACAATAAAGTAGATTAAAAAAAAGAGAAGATGTTTTGATAAAGTCAGGAATCTATTTTCCCTTTTTAAGAGAACAACTCACGAGGTTATTCTATATTTTAATTGCAATTAGTTTATAGTATGGAAGATTTTAACTCACAATATGCCAACCATTCGAAATTAGAACAGCTAAAGCAGTTCATTTTGGAACATGGTACTTATATCGAACTCAAAAAGGGTGAACAATTCACTATTCAAGGCAAAGTGAATCATCGGGGAGCTTATATCGAACACGGCTTATTGAGATATACTCGTGTGGATGAAAAAGGGAATATACATATAGTAGGATATACTTTCTCCGGAGAGTTTACAGGAAGTTTATGCACACTTATAGAGCCTAATCAACCGTCATTAGTAACAATTGAAGCCGTTTGCGATACAAAGATTTGTTATATACCCTATTTAAAAGTAGAGGAATTCTTTGCCACAAATGTAGAAACCATGCAAGTAAAATGTACTCTTATTGAACAATCATACTTATTAATGTATCATAGATTAATAGATATGTACTGCAAGACTACGGCAGAACTGTATCTTGACTTATTGAATAGATGCCCCGATATTCAAGAGTACATTACGTTAAAGGAGATTGCCTCTTTCTTGCAAGTCACACCGGAAACAATCAGTCGCATACGCCGTGGACTGAATAAATAGCTTACGACAATGAAAGATTTTAATTCATACCTCGACAATTTAGACTATTCCCTCGTAAAAGATTTATTTCATGAAAAAGGGAAGCAACGTATATACCACAAAAAAGATTTCTTTATTCGTCAGAATGAAATATCACGTTTTGCCGAATGGGTAGAAAACGGTACATTCCAATATACATATATTGATGGAGAGGGTGAAGAACACATTGTTGGATACGCTTTCACCAACGAGTTTGTATGTGACTATTCTTCTTTAATGAGAAGTGGCTTATCGTTAGTAAATATTCAAGCCATAACAGAGTGTTCTGTATATGAAATATCCCGTCATGACATTATTGAATATTGGGAAACGGATATGAAAACTCAACGATTCGGAAGGCATGTGGCAGAGAGTCTATTTGAAATGGTATATGAACGATTACTTGATTCATATTGTACGCCTGAAATACGATACAGGAACTTGATGGAACGTTGTCCTAACTTGAAAGAAGTAGTTCCTTTGAAAAGCATCGCTTCATTCTTAGGGGTTACACCGGAAACCATTAGCCGCATACGCCGCAAGTTAGAGATATAACTCACCTTTTAACAATTGTTATATTGGGGTCTTGATAATTGTCAAGACCTTTTTCCTCCACCTTTCATTACTTTGCACACATTGATTAAAAACTATTAGTATGATACGGAAATTAATGAAAGAAGAATATAAAAATGCTATAAACTTATCCTATCAAGTATGTATAGAGTGTGGCATTAACGATTTTACGGAAGAAGGGATTGAAACCTTTAAAAGTTTCGTGTATGACACATCGTTGATGAATACGCTTGACATATATGGGGCTTTTGACAATCATTTATTGATAGGAATAATCGGTGTACATCGGGAAAGGCAACATATATCCCTCTTCTTTGTCTTGCCACACTATCATCGGCAAGGAATAGGAAAATCGTTATTTGACTATATGATGAGCAATTGTAATTTTACTTATATAACAGTTAATTCTTCAACCTATGCAGAAACTTTTTATACATCTTTAGGCTTCAAAAAAGTGGGTAAAAAAGAGATTAATAAAGGTATTGTTAGTATCCCTATGAAGAGAAATATATAATTATTGTCAATCACTTAAAATAGAGATAAGATGAAAAAGAAAATTACTTTATGTATGGTGCTTTCCACATTCATTATTTGCGCCATGTTATGTCTGACAAATTGTAGTAACGATGATGCCCCTACTTCTGTCTTCACCCCCGAAGCCCTGAAGCAAACTACTTGGCAAGCGCAAATGACCGTGTACAATATCGAAGATGAGATAGACTACACAAAACAATCCATTCTTCAGTTTACTAACGAATCAGAAGGCATTTATACAAGGACGAACGAAGAAGACGGATATATGTGGAACACAGATTTTACTTATCAAGTAAATGGAAAAATCATCACGTTCGACAACATAGCAGGTCCGTGGACAGTGATGGAATACACAGGAACACATCTCGTAATGGAAGCCTATAATCCCAATAAGATGGTGTGGACGTTGGAGAAGATGTATTAACCTAAAAATAGCGGATATGAAGATTTCAACAATTCTCTTTTTCTGCCTACTAATGACAGCTTGTATGCAGACAAAATCCTTTCACCGGACAAACGGCTGGTACTACGTAACATCACAGACTACAGACAGCCTTTCACAAACACCTTTCCTTACTGTTATGGATTTCGATTCTTTACGTTTGGAAACTGATGCTTTTGGACACTCGGTCATTACCGGTGTCTTCCTCCAAGATAAATTGCCTATATGGAGAGAAGCCACAACAAAGAGTGTAGGAAAGTACATCGCTTTCGTTTTCAATGACACGGTGATAACTGCTCCTCAGGTTAATAGCCCCATAGAAAGCGGATGTTTCCAAATTTCCAATCCGCATGGATATGATTTGGAACGTATCTTTAGGGAACTACAAAAAGAAATTGATATATCAAGGTTTGGAAATTAAATGTTAACTGGAAAATGGGAACATTAGGTTGCATAAATGATATGCTACAACGGGACAAAGAGAACCGTGAGCTTCGCAAGTTGAATAGAGACAGGATGAAAGAACATCACAAATATCTTGTAGGCAAAGGTAAAAATGCTGATTTATCCAATGTTTCCATTGAAAAGATAGAAGAAATCCGTAAAAAACCATAGAAAAGGAGCAATCAGACCAAATATATATGTTTAGGATATATATATTTCTTACAATATGCCTTTTAGTGCTATTTTTATTGGGATTACTTTGCTATAAACTATTTTTCTAAATTCCCCCAAAACAACAACTTGCGGATTACAATATTATGAATTGAAATAAGCCTTTTCCTAAGTCTCGCTAAGGCTTATTTTTTATATGAATACATACATGAATCTAATTTTAGAACAGCGATTTTTCCGCTTATTGTCGGAATATTCACAACGTAAAGTTTCTGCATCGGAGTTTACAGAAGCTATTGAGGAATTGGCTACGCATGTAGCCGATTTTGGTATCAACGAACAGGATTACAGTATTTTACTTCGCTATTTTTCCTTTGGTTTACACCGTCTTAAATCGTATCGTGTACGGTTTGAGCAAGAAAAAAATGCCCTATTTGCATTTAATTGATGAAGCGATAGGACTTTTGAACACTGAAATACGCCTTATTGAATGGCGCATCAAATACCCGGAACAACTACAGCAACGCATCAATAAACAGCCCCTTTCCCCTCTCTACCTCGCCGACAAAACAACCCTTATCAATATCATGGAAGTGGTAAGCGGCTTATTCCTCTCCAAAGACATCGTTTATCAGAACGGTAAACCTGCCTATTTAGTGGACTTATCCAAAGGTTTTGAATGGTTGTTTAACATTAAGATAAGCGACTGCCACCAAAAACATGAGGACGTGATAAAACGGAAGCCGGGCAAACTCACCGAATTTCTTAATGGACTGGCAAACCTAATCAAAAATGAACATGATAAGAAAGGATATAGATAATCAGCAACTTATGATTTATTTATAGGGGACTCCATTAGTTCTCCTGTAATTTCTTTGTATCCGTTTTTAGAACTTTGCTTCATCAATCGATTGACAAACAAAATGTATAATCTGAAAAATGAAGCAATTATGTATATAGACAATGACGAATTTGGTGGATGGATGCAGAAGCTGTATGCCAAACTGGAAGAACTCTGCAAAGATGTACGGGTACTACGCAATGCAGACAGGGTACTGCCCGAAGATGATAACCTATTGGATAATCAAGACTTGTGCCTGCTGTTCAAAGTAAGCATCAAAACCCTGCAACGCTACCGGGCTATCGGTGCGTTGCCATACTTCACTATCAGCGGAAAAGTGTATTACAAGGCTTCCGATGTCCGGGAGTTCATCAAGGAAAGGTTCAGCGTCACCACGCTACGCCAGTTCGAGAAAGAACACTGTACGAAGAAAAAGAAGTGAATCTGAAAAGCCGGAACGGTGAATGTGCTTCATCCATCCCGGCTTTCCCCGTTTATGGCTTACCCAGCTTATCAGCTTCTTTCTTTAGCTGTTCGGCTTGCTCGTTCAACAGCCTTGCACGTTCCAGTGCTTCCGCCTGCTTTTGGATGCGGTATTCAAAATCCATCACTGAATCGGTCAGACTTCGGATAAAGCCGTTATCCCGTTGCCATTTGAACTTGTTTTCCAGTATATCAAAAGTTTCCCCGTCTGCCTGTCCTTGCATCAGCAAATAGCGGTATTTCATATCGTTGTCCTGTAACTGCTGCATACGTTCAGCCAAACGGATATTCAAGAATATGGAAACGGAACAGATAACCAGCACTGCCGAAAAAGGAACAATCCCGGACGAATCCAAGAAGCGACCTTGTTGCAAATCCGTTGATAGAGCGGTAAGGGTATAGCTTCCTCTTTATCCGTCTTGCAAGAGCCCAAAGCATCAAGCATTACCTTGAAACAACGGTAGGTTTCCAATACTATTTTCTTGGTGTCCTCGATATGTTTCTGCTGACCTTGCATCCTATTCCTTATCTCGTCAAGCTGGCTTCGGATAGCCTGCAAATCCTTTTCGGGAACAGCCGGGTTACTGTGCAATTCCGACAATGCCTGTTCGATTGCGTTCAGTCTTTCAAGAGTTTCCTCCCGACTGGCTGGCGTTACCTGTGCTTCCTGCTTCTCTTTCAATTCAGTAACCATTGAGAGAAGCCCCTCTAAAATCAAATTTTTCTCCATGTGTTTACAAATTAAGTTGTTTTTTCTTTTTCTTCTTCTTTCTTAAATTCAAGTTTGGTTCTTCATCCGCAGGGGGTGATGAAGCGGTGAACAGACCGAGTGAGCCAGTTATCAACGGACTGTCAGTCTTTCCCTGTGTCGGCAATGGCTCCCGAACGGGTGTAAAAGCTGTCTGCCGTTGATTTCCGACCGTATTCAGTCCTGCATCCCCGAAACATTTATCCAGTTTGGAGAAACTAAAATTGCGGTCTATCTCCGAACCCTTGAACGTGTATTCGCCTTTGGAAAAGGAAACGCCCTGTATCTCGCCCGTCTGCCCCTTGTACTTGAACCGGACAGTAATACCCTTTTCCGCTAACCGCTCCTGTAACTGCCGCCAGTTCTTGAACTTCCCGATTTCGTTCTTTACAGCCGTGTAAATCTCGTATTTCGACTTGTCCGGCTCTTTCAAGCGGTGCTGCTTTACCTGTTCTTTTCCACCAGCAAAATAAAGCCCGTGTTTGGTTTTCAGCTTCTTGCATACCTGCTCGTTACGGTACATATCGTTCCTGTCCGAAATGGTCTTGCCGTTGTTGTCTATGCGGTTGAACACGATATGCACATGTGGGTGTTCCCGGTCTTGATGGCGCACGATGATATACTGCGTATCGGTGATTTTCATTTCACGCATATACTCCTGCGCAAGCTGTACCATCTTCTCGTCTGTCAATTTGGGTGCATCCACTGCCGAATAACTTAACGCAATATGTCCGACAGGCTTCTTCAAATCGGGATTCATCCCGGTCTGCATACAGAAGCTGCGGATTATATCGCCCCGGCTTTCAGTCAGAACCCCGTCCGCATGAAGCAAAACCGCCTGCTCCTTACCAAGCACATAGTTCACACAGCCCTTAAACCCGCTTCCCTTTTTATTTTCCAATCATCCGACAACTGATTTATAATTTCGACAATCCTGTTTTTGAGTTTCACCAGTTCCACCGCCACCAGTGCGAAACCTCCGGCATTCGCTCGGTGCGCCAGTTGGTTGATGTTGTTGGCTTCCCCTGCCAGCTTGCGGATGGTGTCCGCATCCTGCCTATTCAGCCGGGGTATGACCTCTGCCGAAACAACCGCCTGCCGGACATACTCACTGACACGCAACCCGGCTTCCCCGGCTCGCTTCCTGATGGCATAATACTGCAACTCGGTCAGCTTCGTGCTGACTACCCGTTGCTGCTTCTCTATCCGTTTCTTTGCCGGACGTCCCCCCGGCTTATCCTTTATATTCGTCATAGGTTTTACATTTAAATGGTATCTTAAAAATTGCGACCAACAGGAGAAATTTTCTTTGCTGTCAAGCAAAGCAAGGTAGTTTCGGTTTACCGAAACATAACCTTGCTCTCCAAATTAAACCGCCTGTCGCTGGTAATCCTGCCGGACTAAATGCCCCTGCCCCTTTTCTGTCTTGGGGCGGCACGTTGTCCGGTTTCCTGCTTTATCTCCTGCGCTTGGCTGGTGCTGTTCTTCTGTTCCTGCTTCCTGCCGCACAGGTAATCGTTCAAGTCCGAATACCCCCTGTAATTGCCCGAGAAGTCACGCACACGGTAGGAGTATTCCAATTCGATAGCCCGTGTCGCTTCATATCCTGCCTTGTCATTGTCAAGCATACAGTGGATGCGTTCATACGGGTACAGCACGTCAATAGCTTTCGGCACATTGACAGTAGAGTTGAGTATGACATAATCCTGCCTGTCAAGGTCGGGCATGGTCGGGCAGTTCTTCATCCGGAGCGTGAGGAAAGAAAGATAGTCCATAAAACCCTCGAATACCAAACACTTCTCTCTCGGCTCTCCCTGCTGCCGTATATGGGTGATGTCTTTCGGGGCGATGCAGCCTTTGAAAAAGGAATTGCGAACCTCGTAACCTCCTGCTATGTTCGGGAAACCGATAGCAAAGAACGGTCTGCCGTTATTGGTAAAATGGAGTTCCTTACATTCTCTTTTTGCCAGTTCGATATTGATACCCCGTCCCTCCAAGTAACGGAGCAATGCCGGATGGGTCAAGTCACGGACTTCCAAATGTTGGAACTCGGTTCTGTCCTACGCTGGGGAAAAGAAAAACTGACCGGGCGGACGTGCGGTGTCTGTTCCGCTATCCGGTTTAACAGGTATGGCAGGCTGTCGGAGCAATAGAGTTCCTTTGCCAGTGCGATGATGTTGCCGCCCTTGCCTGCGCCAAAGTCATACCAAAGGTTGCGGTCAGTGTTCACCTTGAAAGACGGTTCGTGTTCCTCCCTTAACGGTGATTTGTACCATAAGCCGTTACCCTGCTGCTTGACAGGAGAGTAACCTAAACTATGCAGATAGTCTGCGATGGGTATTTGTTTCACATCTTCGATGTTCATAACATTTTCTTTTTTGGGGATTAAAAAATAGTTGAAAAGTGCGCCAGTCCTGTTTAGTCCGTTATATATATACCCGTACCATACTAAACCTGCCTGTTCCGATACAGGGAAATAGTAAGTCCGTTCCTCTTATATATACACCCGGACTAAACCAAACTGACTTTTAATAATGGAAATCGGGATTATAGCGGTAGCCCTTGCCCTCTTTCACAATCATGCGCTTGTTCACAAGGAACTTGTTCAAATCCACATGGATATTGCGTCCACGCTTGTAGCCGATACTTGCATAACCCTGTTTCAAGGTCTTTAGGACATTCTCGTAACCATATATGACCTGTTTGCCAAAACCGTTTTCCAAAGCTGTCCTGTGCTGTTGCTCCGTCAGTTCTGCCAGTGGAAAGCCCCTGTCTTGGCTGGGTTGCTTGAATACATAACCGTCCACGGCTTCGGGCAATGCGCTGTCGTTGATACGGAATGCGAACGGGTCAAACTCCCGGTCACGTATGTGCATCGCCTTTACCTCGCTTATGTTGCCGTCCTGCGTACTTTTGGTAATTTGCAGGACGGTTTCAGCCTTATTGTTCAGTTCCGTACCGATATGCCCCCTTGTGTTGTCATCCCCCTTGTTCAAATGCAGTACGGTATGGATATGCAGGTTATATCCGCTTGACCAGCGCATCAAGAGGTTGATTAGGTCAGTCGATTCGCTGGGGCTGTTGATGTCATACATCAAGTCACGGATTCCGTCAATGATGAGCAACCCCACATCGGGCATATTTTCAAGCATATAACCGATAATCTGTTTCCGCTTATCGGGTGTCTGCTCCCTTAGCACGATGAAAACAAAATCGTCCCTGTCCTTGTCGGTAGGCAGTCCGGCAAGCCGCAAAATACGCTCCATGACCTTGTGGCAATGGTATTTGCTCTGCTCGGTATCTACATAGAGGATTTTCCGTTTGTTCGGTGGCAGGTATGCCGAATACTTCAATACCTCGTCATTCTTCAACGCTGCCGCAACGATAGCGGAAATGTTGAATGTCTTTTTGCTCTTGGCTTTACCCGTGGATGCACTGAAATTACCCAACGTGCCAATGGTAGAGCCGTTCACCCAGAGTATTTCGGGCGGCACTTCGTAAGTGTCCGTCACCTTTAGATGAATGGTTTTCCAAAGGGCTGCGAAATCCTCTTTCTGCATGGTGATGTCCTGCCCGGCTTCTGTCGCTTTTCTATTTTCCATAGCCGTTATTTCTTTAGAGGACGGTTAAGGATATACTTCTGCGCTTCCTGCTCTATCTGCGCCTGCGTCTTGACCGGGTTCTGACGCAACCATGCTTCCAACTCCGCTTTCTCAAAATAAAGCATTTTGCCCTGCGGCTTGTAATGGGGTATCAAGTTACCCGAAGTCAGCTTGTACAGGTAACTTTTAGAAAGGTTCAAGAACTTGCTCGCTTCATCGAAGCTAAGCACGTTCTTTGAAAGGAACAACATCTTTTCGAGTTCGGAAACTCTTAACTCTAAATTTTTTCCATATTGTTTAGGAATTTAGGTGAAACATATGAAGGTGCGCACCCTCGTTTTTTTGTTAACGGGGCAAAGTTAAGAGCTTGAAAATGAAGTCTAATTGACCTTTGTTTGAGCGTTCAATCTATGCTCAACCTTTTTGCAGTTGTTTGATGTATTTGTCTATGATTTCATATCCTTTCGGATAGATGTTTTTCGCTTGGTCTGTCGCACTCGACAGGTCAGTACGTGTAAGCGGTTCACCTTTTATCTTCTTCAATATCAGTTTATTGTTTGCTATGACAGACTGCCATTCATAAACGATGTAATTATAACAGCTAAGTTGCATCATAAGATAGGCTAACAGACGGGTATTATTAACTTTCAATACCCCATTCAGTTTGCAGTTGAAAAAATCGGTAAGTATTTTGGCACTGACGGTAGTAGTAAACATATTCGCTTCATTCACACAGTCGGTCAGAAGTTTGATTTCATTAGCTTTCAACGTGGACTTGAAAGGATTGCTTTTGCCCACAATCTTGGTTGGATTAGTATCTGCACTTTCCTCTTTCTCTTTTGGCAAGGCTTGCTCTTGGATGGCAACCGCATCTGTATGGTAATTGCTTTCCTGTTCTTGCAGATAGCGCAAATATTTGGAAAGCACGACAAGATTAACGATAATGGACAAATAAGGAAGCCGCCCATCATAACAGGACGGTTCATGCAAATATGCATCCATATCAAAATCAGAGCAGCGGAAACCGATATACTTTTTTCTTTCATCAGAATTCAAGTCCTCAAAATAACCACTTTCCCACAAAAAATCGGGAATATCCATGTCCAATACAATGTTACGCACGACACGGTATTTTTGTTGGATGGCTACAATATTTTCAGTCACACGGAAAATTTCTTGTCGCAAATAATCCTTTAGCTGGGCTTGCGTCAAATATTCACGTTTTAAAAATAGTGCATCTACTTTAGTTTTATAGTCATGAGCTATACAACTATCTAATATCTTCTGTATTTCTCTGAAATTGGTTTCTATATGATTTTCCATAATCGTGTGCCTTTAAACGTTCTTACTACAAATATAAGGTAAGAATCTCACTTTTCCCGAAAACATCGGCAATAATAAGGAAGAAAAGATAGGATAAGCGTTAAGAAATTATAAAGATATGGGGAAGAAAACTATTAAAGTACACCTTTTCTTTGTATTCGTCATTCAGTACACATTTAGTACGCCCTATAAAAGCAGAAAACCCTGATAATCAGGTGATTATCAGGGTTTATTCGTACCCAGACCCGGGGTCGAACCGGGATGGAAGTGAATCCACTGGTGTTTGAGACCAGCGCGTCTACCGATTCCGCCATCTGGGCGCATACTTGATTTCTCAATTGCGGTGCAAAGATACGACATTATTTTGATTCCACAATAGTTTGGCAAAAAAAAGGAGAAAAAAATAATAAAACATATCTTAAACACTTCTCTATTCAGAGAATAAACCGTACATTAGCAGAAACTTTAAAATAGAGTCACTATCATGACAAACCAGGATAATTATTGCGTGATTATGGGTGGCGGCATTGGAAGCCGCTTCTGGCCGTTTAGCCGCAAAACATTGCCCAAACAATTCTTAGATTTCCTCGGAACGGGCCGTTCACTTTTACAACAGACTTTCGACCGGTTCCAAAAGGTTATCCCAACAGAAAATATTTTCATCGTTACCAATGCAATGTATGCGGACTTAGTGAAGGAACAATTGCCCGAAGTGAACGAAGAACAGATTCTGCTGGAACCCGCAAGACGAAATACCGCTCCATGTATAGCATGGGCCGCTTACCACATCCGGGCACTGAACCCGAACGCCAATATCGTAGTCGCTCCTTCAGACCATTTAATTTTAAAAGAGGATGAGTTTCTTGCCGCTATCGAAAAAGGACTTGATTTTGTTTCACGCTCGGAAAAGCTACTGACATTAGGAATTAAACCCAATCGCCCGGAAACAGGGTATGGATATATACAAATAGACGAACCCGCAGGAGAAAACTTCTATAAAGTAAAAACATTCACAGAGAAACCGGAACTGGAATTAGCTAAAGTATTCGTAGAGAGCGGAGAATTTTATTGGAATTCCGGCCTATTTATGTGGAATGTAAATACAATCATCAAAGCAAGTGAAGATTTACTGCCTGAATTAGCTTCCAAACTGGCACCGGGAAAAGATATTTATGCCACCGACAAGGAGAAAGCATTCATCGAAGAAAACTTCCCAGCATGTCCTAATGTATCCATCGACTTCGGCATTATGGAGAAAGCGGATAATGTGTATGTATCATTAGGAGATTTTGGCTGGTCCGATCTTGGAACTTGGGGATCACTTTATGATTTATCGGAAAGAGACCCGGAAGGCAATGTTACGCTGAAGTGCCATTCACTTATATATAACAGTAAAGATAATATGGTAGTACTTCCGAAAGGCAAACTGGCCGTTATCGATGGACTGGAAGGATTTCTGATAGCCGAATCGGACAACGTTCTTTTGATTTGCCGCAAAGATGAAGAACATGCCATCCGTAAATATGTAAACGACGCCCAAATGCAACTGGGCGATGATTTCATTTAATAACACGCAACCTGACGCCGGAGACAAAACCGGATAAGAGCATACAAATAGTGAACGGTGAACAAACTGCATAATTGATTGCAGAGAGTTCACCGTTCACTGTTTATAATCAAAAAACTTTGTGTGTCTTTAAATAATCATGAGTTTCTAAATAATCTCTATTCCCTGCTCCTTGCAAAGTTGCAGTCCCAGATCTTTCAATCTGAACTTCTGAATCTTTCCACTACCCGTCATCGGGAATTCATTCACAAAGAAGATATATTTCGGAATCTTATAACGAGATATTTTATTTCTGCAGAAATCACGTACATCGGCTTCCTGCATTTGTACTCCTTCCTGCAAAATAATAAATGCTCCGACTGCCTCACCATACTTTTTAGAAGGAATACCAGCCACCTGAACATCTTTCACTCCATCAAGCTTATAAAGAAACTCTTCTATTTCGCGCGGATAAATATTCTCGCCACCACGAATAATCATATCTTTGATACGTCCGGTAATCCGGTAATTTCCATCTTCATCCTTAATACCCAAGTCGCCGGAATGCAAGAAGTTGTTTTCATCAAGCACTTCCGCCGTTGCTTCCGGATTCTTATAATATCCTTTCATGGTATTATAACCACGGTTACACATTTCACCTTGTACCCCAACCGGACATTCTTCACCTGTTTCAGGATCAATCACCTTCACCTCCGTAAATTCAAAATCATGTCCTACCGTATTACAACGTACATCGAACGGATCATCAATACGAGAAGCTGTCATACCCGGAGCGGTCTCCGTCAGTCCATATACACTAGTCACCTTCATATACATTTTCTCTTCTACCTGCTTCATCAGTCGACAGGACACAGCGAACCGGCCATAATACCTGTACGAAGACAAGACATATCAAAGAGAATCGAACATCGGATGATGCAACTCGGCGATAAACATAGTCGGCACACCATAAAGAGCCGTACAACGTTCTTTATGAATAGAGGCCAGCACAACCAACGGGTCGAAACGTTCTACCATCACTTGTGTACAACCATGAGTCAGACAGTTCATGGTAGCCAATACTACCCCAAAACAATGGAACAACGGAACGCAACAACAAAGTTTGTCATCTGCCGTGAACTTCATGTGTTCCCCCGTCAGAAATCCATATTGGTGATATTATAATGTGTCAACATCACCCCTTTCGGGAAGCCGGTAGTGCCCGATGTATATTGCATATTTACTACATCGTGACAATCCACTTTGCTTTTTAGTTCGTTCAAACGGTCATCTTCCACATTATCTCCCAACAGCAGGATCTCCGCTGTATTATACATACCACGATGTTTTTCCTGACCTACATATACTACATTTCGCATATATGGAAAGCGTCGCTCTTTAAATGTCCACGCTCACAAGTCTTCAATTCAGGAAGCATCGTGTATGTCATTTGCACAAAATCACTATCCTTCTCACCATTCACAATACAAAGCGTATGCATATCCGAGTTCTGGCAAAGATATTCCAACTCCGATTGCTTGTAGTTCGTATTCACTGTAACATATACCGCACCAATCTTCGCGCAGGCATATAGCAATGTCAACCAATCGGGAACATTAGCCGCCCAGATACCCACATGAGTACCACGTTCCACACCAATGGCAATAAGCCCTTTTGCCATATCATCCACACGACGGTTCAACTGACTCCAGGTAAAACGGAGATTTCGGTCGGAATATACGATATATTCCTTATCGGGAGTCTCTTCAGCCCAGTGTTCCAGCCACTGCCCCAAAGTACGATCAAATAATTGCATGTAATTATACTTAGTCTTGGTTCCTACTATTTCATTAAATCGGTGTGTAAACTACTGCCAGGATTTTTGCAGCCTGTCCCTCATAAGCATGTACATGATGAGGAACAATGGAATCATAATAAATGCTATCACCCTCTTCCAGCAGATAGGTGTTCTTGCCATAGCTGATTTCCATGATACCTTCCATAACCATGATAAACTCTTCTCCTTCATGAGAAGAAAGCACGAAGTCAGTATCTTCCGTCGGCATCACATCGATAATAAACGGTTCCATGTGACGGTCCGCCTTTGACTTGGACAACGAGTGATATTCCATGTGTTTGCGAGAGTGAATCGCATTATTGGAAAAACTGATCGCATCCTTGGCTTCTTTCTTACGGCATACGACCGGTCCGACTTCATCCTGATCATCAAGGAAAGTACCCAGACGTACTCCCAACACACGCGCAATCTTAATCAGCGGTGCGAGAGAAGGTATATCAATGTTATTCTCAATACGTTCAACCTGTTCGATAGCCAAACCTGAACGTTGCGCCAACTCTTCTATGCTTATTGATTTATCTTCGCGGAGGGCTTTAATTTTCTCGCCAACAATCTTACTTGTATCCATTTTGAAAGCATTTTAGTTATCAAAGGTGATAAATTATAATAATTAAGCTGCAAAAATAGCAAAATCTTTAGATGAACACAATTATAACCGAAGAAAATACGACTATCAGGAAGAAAAAGAAGAAACTAAAAAAAGCCGCTCCTCTATCATGAGGAACGGCTTTAAATCTTTTCGCGACAAGTAGATTACTTACGCAAACCTAGCTCTTTAACAATAGCACGATATCTTTCGATATCTCTTGCTTTCAAGGTAATCAAGTAAGCGACGACGCTTACCTACCAACATTGTTTAACGCTCTTTCAGTACTTATAATTCTTTTCTGTTGAGCTTCAGGTGCTCAGTCAGGTGAGAAATACGGTAGGAAAACAATGCCACTTGGGCCTCAGCTGAGCCGGTGTCAGTGTTAGACTTTCCGTACTTTCCGAAGATTTCTTGCTTTTTAGCAGCGTCTAAATACATAATTCTTAGAATTTTAATTGATAATTTATTCTTTTGAGCGTGCAAAGATAGGCATTATCTTTATATCACACAACGATTTACAAGAAAAAATGCTATCATTGCGCATATTTCTAATCCTATTTTCGTACCTTTGCAGCCAAATAATAGGTATTATATGCAAAATATTCGAAACATTGCAATCATTGCCCATGTTGACCATGGGAAAACAACGCTGGTTGACAAGATGCTATTGGCCGGAAATTTATTCCGCAGCAACCAAAATAGTGGTGAACTTATCCTGGATAACAACGATTTGGAACGCAACGTGGTATAACGATTCTTTCCAAAAACGTATCCATCAATTACAACGGTACAAAAATTAATATTATTGATACTCCGGGACACAGCGACTTCGGTGGTGAGGTAGAACGTGTATTGAATATGGCCGATGGCTGTATTCTGTTGGTAGATGCCTTCGAAGGTCCGATGCCCCAGACTCGTTTCGTACTGCAAAAGGCGCTCGAAATCGGTTTGAAACCCATTGTGGTAGTTAATAAGGTAGATAAACCTAACTGCCGCCCGGAAGAAGTTTACGAGATGGTTTTCGACTTGATGTTCAGCTTGAACGCAACGGAAGATCAGTTGGACTTCCCCGTGATTTACGGTTCCGCCAAAAACAACTGGATGAGCACCGACTGGCAGCAACAAACTGACAGCATCACTCCGCTACTGGATTGTATCGTCGAAAACATTCCGGCACCGCAACAGTTGGAAGGTACTCCCCAGATGTTGATTACTTCTCTGGATTATTCTTCTTATACCGGTCGTATTGCCGTAGGTCGCGTACATCGTGGTACATTAAAAGAAGGTATGAATATAACGCTTGTGAAACGTAACGGCGATATGTTCAAGAGCAAAATTAAAGAGCTCCATGTTTTCGAAGGCTTAGGCCGTGTGAAAACAAATGAGGTTTCTTCCGGTGACATCTGCGCGCTGGTAGGTATTGACGGGTTCGAGATTGGAGATACAGTTTGTGATTTCGAAAGTCCGGAAGCACTGCCACCCATCGCAATTGACGAACCGACCATGAGTATGTTGTTTGCTATCAACGATTCTCCTTTCTTCGGTAAGGATGGCAAGTTTGTTACTTCACGCCACATCCACGACCGTCTGATGAAGGAACTCGACAAGAACCTGGCCCTCCGCGTAAGAAAGAGTGAAGAAGACGGTAAATGGATTGTTTCCGGCCGTGGTGTACTCCACCTTTCTGTATTGATTGAAAACAATGCGCCGCGAGGGATATGAATTGCAGGTAGGTCAGCCACAGGTTATCTTCAGAGAAAATCAACGGTGTGAAATGCGAACCGATTGAAGAGTTGACCATCAACGTACCGGAAGAATATTCCAGCAAGATTATTGATATGGTTACCCGCCGTAAAGGTGAAATGGTAAAGATGGAAAATACAGGCGAACGCATCAATCTTGAATTCAATATGCCTTCACGCGGTATCATCGGTTTGCGTACCAATGTACTGACGGCCTCTGCCGGTGAAGCCATTATGGCACACCGTTTCAAAGAATATCAGCCGCACAAAGGAGAAATTGAACGTCGTACCAATGGTTCTATGATTGCTATGGAAAGCGGAACAGCTTTTGCTTATGCCATCGACAAATTACAGGATCGCGGTAAGTTCTTTATTTTCCCGCAGGACGAAGTCTATGCAGGACAGGTAGTAGGCGAGCACTCTCATGACAACGACTTGGTTATCAACGTAACCAAATCGAAGAAGCTGACGAATATGCGTGCTTCCGGTTCGGATGATAAAGTACGTCTGATTCCGCCTATCCAGTTCTCACTTGAAGAAGCATTGGAATATATTAAGGAAGACGAATATGTAGAAGTTACTCCAAAGGCAATGCGTATGCGTAAAGTGATTTTGGACGAAATCGAACGTAAACGTGCCAACAAGAACTAACCATTCTTTCATTAATATTATAATAGAAATCCCGGTGAAACGCAGTGTTTTACCGGGATTTTATTTTTTCCTGCAAGTATCACAAGCATTACTAATACAACAACAATCCTACCACACCCGCCAGACAAATCAACAGGATAGGGTGAAGATTCCATTTCCATGTAACCCAAAAGGCTGCCGCAAAAATACCGATACTTTTATAGTCCATAAAATTTTCTCTATTCATCATAAGCAATGCAGCCGAAGCAATCAGAGCAACCGACATAGGTAGCAGTCCGGACATAGCCGCCTTAATATACTTGTTATCCTTGCACTTCGCAAAGAAATAAGAAATGAGCAACACCAGAATAAAAGAAGGTAAACAAACCGCTACCGTAGCCAGCACCGCTCCCACACGCTTGCGTTACCGCATACCCTACATAAGTAGCACTATTGATACCAATCGGCCCCGGAGTCATTTGCC
>OIFH01000073.1_pt1 | contig 22509 bp, 19 predicted proteins | sample 1581951 | NCBI WGS metagenome assembly OIFH01 (sample SAMN04414075, study PRJEB24778) | human gut metagenome | material: faecal | host: Homo sapiens | reverse complement strand
CAAACCATTTATCAATCTCTATCCCATTATGTGCCTTTAAACTATCCAGGATATATTCCCAAAATTCTTTCTGAAGGATATTTCTTCTTCAAATATCTATAATAACTATACTGGAAAAAGTTGGTTACCTAATCCTCCACCAAAAACAAAAAAAATTTCATTTCAATACTTCCATTTGTTCACCTATGAGTAGATGATATAACTATATTACACCACTTTAATTCAGAATCTCGACTCCAATAGTCCATTCTTAAAAAGATAACAACAAAAGTCATCAGAATATTTATATTTTCATCAATCGGAGCAGATAGAGATAAAAAAACAAAATATATAACAGGAAAAAGCACAGCAGTTTTCTGACATTTATAAATCAAAAACAACATACTAATACAAGAAAAATAAACATTAAGCCACCCATTATTCCATAATCTATCAATAAAGAAAACCAAATACTTTCAGCACCTAATATTTCATAATTATTCTGTGTGGCAACATTCCACAAATATGAGCTCCCATTTCCCCATAATTCATTTTGCTCAAAAGCCCATAAAATAGATCCCCATTGCTCTAGTCTCATACCACTGCTACTACCTACGTCCATTTTGTTAGCAAATAAAGTAGAATAAATAAGAGTAAAATAGAATTTCCAAAAAAACAAACATGATACTAAAAACACACCTACTATTCTATAAAAAACTTATACCTAAAAATAATTTATCACTCAATAAATAAGGCAGTATACCAATAAGAATGGCAACATACCCACCCTAGTCCCTGTAAGAATAGTGCATAATGGAAGGAAATATAATAGCTTTGTTACTTTATTTTTATTCAATGGATAATTATAATACCGACTACAAAAAAAAGTAAAGATAAAAACACATACAACAATATAAAGCAAAAGGCTGATAATAAGAAAATATAGAATTACTTCGTTTAAAACCATATCTTTCCGCACCTTGGGCTATATATCCATGTACATCAAATAAGCTCAGCAATACGTCCTGAATAATATTCTTATTAAAAAGAACTTCTATAATAGAATAAACACAGGCAAATAACATACATCCACTAAGAAGTTGCAAACAATATATCATATATTTTCTAGAATCCAATGAATACCATAAAAACACGGGTAAAATGAAAAAGAAATATATGTTAGCAAAGGTCAGCATGTTATCAGGAGGATATAATGCCAAATAATTAGAAATTAAATAGCTGATTGAAGTTAAGACTGAAATAAGAATTAACGATATGGGATATTTTCCTTTTTTTGATCTATATATAACTAATCTTCTTTTTCTGCATTTCCGATAAACAAAAATACAAATAGCCACAACAGATGTCGGATAAATCAGGCGAAGACTAGTATTCCACAGAGTTAAATATATGAATATCTGCAAAATAACAACTATTTGTATGATACCTTTTTTCACATCTTTAAGAAGAACGAAACAAAAGTAGATGAATAGAAGAACAGATGGCATCTTTTATTATTTATTGTCTATTAGGAACATAGAATAGGCCTTTTTTTTCTCTTTTACAGGATTGAATCTATACAAGGGAATTGACAGCACAAAAAAAAATTGCAAAAAGAATATCCCTATTATTTAAAGCTAATCGGAAACAACTCCAAAGTGCAGTATTATATCTTCTTATTTTACCATAGCACAAATATTGGTAAATTCTATACCTACTAGTAAATAGACTATACATTTTATCAAATGTTAGTTTAGATGTAGATATGTTTCCTTCCCGTGTATAATAAACATATATTTTATTTTTAATAACTTTTATATTAGTTGATCTATATCCAACTCTTACAGAAAATAAAGCATCATTTCCCTTTTCAATTTCCTCAAATTCTACATCCTCACAAATAAGTTCCTTTTTTATCATTTTATTCCATGGAGCCCATAAATAATACCGTATATTATTTATCATGTCTTTATGTCCTTCTAGATAAGATTTTATTTGTATAGAGATAATGTTATCACAATGTTCCATGGTCTTTTCTATGATATGATCACAGGCAAAATAAATTATATCATAATTACTATTCACATATTTATCCAAAACGTTCATTAAATCTGTTGTATAATGATCATCTGCATCAGGAAACAAAAACCATTTTCCCTTTGCATAAGTCAATCCTATATTCCTGGCATATCCCGCTCCCTTCCCTTCTTTTGTAAAATAAACCTCAACACATTTTTCATTTAAGCCTGGAAAACACTCAAAATTCACGATCTTAGGATCACTATTATCATCAACTATAATTATTTGGATATCATCACGTTTGGGAATTGAATCAATACATCGTTGAAGAAGATGTGGTACATTCCTATGAGGTATTATAAAAAGAATAATTAATTTCTATTTCCATACGCACTAATACAAACTAAATATTTTTTTTGTTTATTTTTTCTCCGCTTTGATTCTAAAATGGTCACTAACTTTTGGTTTACCACATATCTTTCTGTTGATGAAAGACCGCATAAATAGGCAAGAGAAAATAAAATAAGTTCTAATATAAAACTTGAAAGAACAGCTGTAAAAAAACTATCCTGTTCCATCTTTTTATGTAAGATATAAGCTATACAATAGGTGATAAACACAATAAGTATATTTTTGCTGAAAATATGTGTCACATAGTATCTAATTTCATAGATGGGCAAGATTCTACTTATTAAAACTATCCGAATAAGTACCCCCAATAATGTAACAAATAATGATGCATAGAGAACTGAATATGGCGGATATCCAATTGATAACAATAAATAAGCTATCGGTAATTCTGTCAGCATAACAATACAAATTATTACTTGAAACCATTTGATTCTTCCCGTGGCTTGCATGGCTGTTGTTAATGGACTAGATATAGCATACAAAAGATTGCATACAATCGTTAATATCAGAAAAATATCCGTATATTGTGGAACTTCTACCAACCATAAATTTAATATATAGGTAATATTAATCATTATAGGCAGGGAAATGACAGCTAACAAATAAAATGAAAATCTACAACCTGCATATACTAACTCTTTAGATCTGTATAAGTCTCCTACTGCATACGATTTTGTTATTTGTGGATTCATCGCCATCATAAAATTAGCAGAAAAACTATTTATTAGCGAACCTACCTGAACTGATATTCCGCGTGCAGCATTAACAACTGTACCAAAAAATAGATTCAAGAGAATATTAGATAATTGATCTTTAAAAGAAAATCCTAAATTCCCAACCAAACTCCAACCAGCAAAGGCAAACATTTCCCTAAATTGTTCAATATTAAAGCTAAAAGTATAATGACACTCCTCAAAATGCCTTTTACAATAAAAGCAATATAAGGAACGTAAAAGCAATGCAACGCAAAATACCAAAATTGAATATACAATCAATTTATCATAAGATATAAATAACAGCAAATAGGCTATTGCTAACTTCAAACTAACTTCGAAGATACTAATATATGCAAATGCGCTCATTTTTTCGTGTGCCACAATAGAAGCATTATAAGGAACACTGATTACATTCACAGCAAATACGAATATAGATAATTGGAGTGTCCAATTGGCAGCCATCATTCTATCTGATGGAATATTCAGTTTGGTATTGAGGAACCAAACTCCTATTACTTCCGATAAAACAACAATAATAAACGCAATAGCTATGTGTATAGTTAAAGTCGTACAAAAAACATCTTTAAGTTTATGTAAATTTCCCTTTCCTAACTCATATGAAATAAAACGTTGTGAAGTTGCAATCATAGCCGAATTTAAGAAAGCAAATATTGTAACAATACCACCAACAAGATTGTATATGCCATAATCCTCTATTCCCAAACTTTCAAGTACAATACGACTTGTAAACAAACCTATTCCCATACTGAAAAGCATACGAAAATAAAGTAATAGAGTATTTTTAGCTATTCTTTTATTATTTTGCTGAGATAAAGCAGACATTTTCAATTATAAAAAGCACATTAAAATATTATGTCTATAATAGACAAGTCCCGTAATATGTATCCTGATTCTATTAATATACTCAAATCACTTGAAAGATATATATCTTCCACCTGTAACATTACTAAGCTTACAGCCCACACATTAGTAATGTGTCACCCCACACATTACTAATCTTCCGGCACGCACATTACTAACCTTTCAAACGTCCTGTTCTTTTCCGAAAAGAACAAGGTCTTTAAAAAAAGAACAAGAGCTTTTAAAAATTTGACCTGTTGTTTTTTCCATAACGGTATCTACATGCCGAAACGCCTTACTTTTCCTTCAAATCTTTCAGCCACTCCGCAAACACCCTGCCTGTCGGCATTCCGGCTGAAGGATATGCATTGTGAAATGTTTCAGCCGGAAAATATCCTTCAGAAAAACGATTCCCCAAAAATCGGAAGAATATCAGCTCGGCTGAAACATTCCAACCCCAGCTGAAGGATTCCTGAACCCAATCCTTCAGCCGGAATGCCCACGGGTAGGGCGTTTGCGAGCAGGCTGAAGCTTTTGAAGGATTTTTCAGGGTATTCCCTATAGAGCATGACGGATGACCATATTCCATTGAAAAAAAGTAAGATATCTGCGTAAAAAAAGTAAGATATGTTCCCAAGCAAAGTAACACCACTTACTTGGTCCACGAAGTCCGCATACTTTTCTTTACAACAAAACAGACCTCACAGCCGTCTCATGCCAGTGACGATAATCCCCCATCAGCAAAGAATGCTCCGACCACACTTTCCGGTAAATTCCATCGTGCAAAATGATGTACTCACGGAAATAGCTCTCTGCCTCATCGGCAGGAACGGAAGCCATCACCACATATTCCACACAATCCGGGACACAAAACAAAGTCAGTTCATTTTCAGAAAACAAGCCGCTCAACCTACAGGCGGAACGCTCAAAGGCCGCCCAATACGCACCAATGTCATACAGATGAATGAATTTATCATTATTCTTTTCCCTGGCTAAGATTTCCTTATGCTGATTCTGAATCAGCTGCTGGAGCCGGATGCCTGACGGCATAAATGTGGTTCTACACATTATTATATATAAGATTTATATAATCAGATCGTTTACTTTCCCATTAATCAGGGAATAACAATGTTTAACGTAGCAAATGAAATTATTTCTTCTTCGGCTCTTCTATCACTTCTATTAAGTCCGGCGAAATAGTCGCCATGGCCATAGCTATCACCCCTTGCAGACTGATAACCACACGACGGTCTCTAGCACCTTTTACCTTTACAAACACCCCCTCGTAGCCCTCGAAGTCACCACCTGTGATACGGACTTTCGTACCGCGCCGTAAGTTCACCTCGTCGGGACTGAAAAAAATAAGATGCTCGTCATACGTTCCAGCCACAGCGATAAACTGCCTCATCTGATCATCGGGCACAATGATTTTCTGCCCGTTGCGGATATCAATCATATATTGAAAATACGGAAGTTTAAACTTCACCTTCTGAAGTTCGGACTGGACGGCATGAACAAATATCAGATCACTGATAACGGGAACCAGCTCACGCCTCTTGCGCCCGTTCCTTATACGAACTTCGTAACGCATGGGGATGAAATTGTTGATTCCTTCTTTATCCAACAAAGCCTTGATCTGCATCCCCCGGCGATAAGTGGCACGCATGGCAAACCATTGCATTTTTTCACTTGAGAACATAGTATGGAGCTTTGAATTACAGATAGATATCTGTAATTCAATCAATTACGAGAAGCTTCGTAAAATACAAGAGGAATCGGCCTCTTGTGATTAAGCTGACCGGAGAAAAGCTATTTCAACAAATGGAGGATGGGAATCCGCACAATGTAGATGCAGCCTGTCGGGTCAACCAATGACCTTCCGCAGATTCCCGAACCGGACGGTTCTTATGTGTTAAATCAGAATTGTAATACCTATATATAAAAAAAGCGCGGGAATCTGTACCTGTTACTCGTCCCGCCCTACAAGGCCTTCGCATTGCCCAATCCAGTCTGAACGAGCAACGCAGAAGCCCACGCCGATATGTATAATGACACTTGAATGCACCTTTGACCGGCAAAGGCGCACCAAGGATATAAACATACCCCGCAGACACCTACTGTTGCTTTGTTTTGGCTGGATTTTAGAATTTGCGAAGTTCTGTAGAGCCAAGAACAAAACGTCAAGTAAACGTCTTTTCTATATATGTATATTTCCCACCTCCCTAACTTCCTTGCGGAAGTACCGGCGTGGAAAACGTGGCAAAGATAGCAATTTAATAAATAGGACGAAAATATATTCCGCTATTTTTAGTGATGTCTCTTTAAATGTCAACTGATGTCGGAACTGAAAAACGGAAAGCTGGTGCAATAACAATATGGCATTATTTATCTTCTGGTCATTTTATTCTTCAATCCATTCTACAATTTCTTGTGAAAGCGGACTAGTAGTAGAGCCGATTGAGGCAACCCATCTACCATTTTCATCAATCAGAAACTTATGAAAGTTCCACCCTATCTTAGCATCCGAAACCCCGTTTTCACTTTTATGCGTAAGCCATTGATAAAGGGGAGCTATATCTTTCCCCTTTACAGATATTTTAGCCATCATAGGAAAAGTAACTCCATAATTCAACGTACAAAACTCCTTGATTTCTTCATTCGTGCCGGGTTCCTGATGTAGGAAATTATTGGCAGGAAATCCGATAACGACAAAATCATCTTTTCCATATTTCTCATACAATTCCTCCAACTTGGCGTACTGGGGAGTGAAACCGCATTTAGATGCCACATTGACTACCAATACTTTCTTACCTTTGAACGTGGAAAGTGGCAAGTCCTTCCCGTCAATAGCCTTGACCGTAAAGTCATAAAAACTTTTTTGCTGTGCACCAGCTACCGATGTGATCATGGTTACAATTATGCTTAATATAAATGTCTTCATTTGAAATGCTATTTTATAATAGAACAATTCATGAACTTGAAAAGTTTTCTCTGAAAGAAAAGATTGACGAGAGAAAATTGTTATCTTTGTTCTTCTGAAAAAGAACAGAAGATATTTATGAGCAAACAAGGAACCATCATAGTAGTAGATGATAACAAAGGAGTGCTGTCGGCAGTAAAGCTATTGCTGAAAAATCATTTCGAACATATCGTCACACTGCCCTCACCCATCACACTGCCCGCTGCGCTACGTGAAGAAAACGCGCAAGTAGTGCTGCTGGATATGAATTTCAGCAGCGGACTGAATACCGGGAATGAAGGTCTGTACTGGTTACACGAGATAAAGAAAATACACCCCTCCCTGCCCGTAGTACTTTTCACAGCCTATGCTGACATAGACCTGGCAGTGCGCGGCATCAAGGAAGGAGCAACAGACTTCATCGTCAAGCCTTGGGACAATGCCCGGCTGATAGAAACCTTGCTGTCTGCCTGCCGCAATTCCTCCAAGAACAAGAAGAGAGCGGAAATCCCTAAAACCGTATCTTCTATGTATTGGGGAGAAAGCAATGCCATGAAGCAACTGCGGACGCTGATAGAGAAAGTGGCGCAAACGGATGCCAATATTCTGATTACAGGAGAGAACGGCACAGGAAAAGAAATGCTGGCACGGGAAATACACGCTTTGTCTGCCCGATACCGGCGGGATATGATAACAGTGGACATGGGTGCCATCACCGAATCCCTGTTCGAAAGCGAACTGTTCGGTCATAAAAAAGGCTCGTTTACCGATGCCCATACCGACCGTGCTGGTAAATTTGAAGCCGCCCATGAAGGGACTTTGTTTCTGGACGAAATAGGCAACCTGCCCTATCACCTGCAATCCAAACTACTCACCGCCATTCAGAGCCGGAGCGTGGTGCGAGTAGGAAGCAACGAACCGATACCTGTCAACATACGTTTGATTTGCGCCACCAATTGTGATTTGGAAGAGATGGTGGCCAAAGGCAAATTCCGCGAAGATTTGCTTTACCGCATCAATACCATCCACATCGAGATTCCCCCTCTGCGGGAACGCAAAGAAGATATTATCCCTTTGGCCGAACGCTTTATAGACCGATTCTGCAAACAATATGACAAAGGAAATATCCTTCTTTCTACCGGTGCGCAAGAAAAGTTACGGACATATCCGTGGTATGGAAACATACGCGAACTGGAACATGCCGTAGAGAAAGCGGTCATTATCAATGAAGATGGTATATTGAGTGAGGAACATTTTCATTTTCCCCGAAAAGTAGCGGCTCCTGCGACAGAAACAAGTGTCTCAACTCTGGAGGAGATGGAATTGCAAATGATTCAGAAGGCGATAGAGAAATGCAACGGAAACCTCTCGGCTGTAGCGGCACAGTTGGGAATTACCCGTCAGACGCTTTATAACAAGATGAAAAAATTCGGATTATGACCATTTTCTCATGTCCTTCCTCACTACAATCAAATTTTAAACAGACTCTAAAGAAGCATCAACGAAACAATAAATAATCAAGCTGTGAAACAATTCTTCTTCCGTTTTTTCACTGTACTGTTCCTAGGTATTGCCTGCACCTTACTAATCCAGCAGCGCAATTGGCTGTGGCTATGCGTAGCCGTACCTTCATTCCTCGTTTCCATAGGCTGGTTTTACCGCCTGTACACTTTTAATACCCGGAAGATAGCCTTTCTGCTCGACGCCATCGAAAACGACGACCCCGCTGTTCGTTTTTATGAACATGCCTCCCCTGGCGATTCTTCCATGGTCAATGTCATGCTGAACCGCATCGCACGTATTTTGTACAATGTAAAACAGGAAACGGCACAACGAGAGAAGTATTATGAGCTCATCATGGACTTTGTAGAAACCGGCATTGTGGTGCTGAACAGCAAAGGCTCCGTTTATCAAAAGAATAAAGAGGCCATGAATCTGTTGGGGCTGGATGTTTTGACTCATGTCAAACAACTCTCTCGCATCTCGGATGAACTGATGATTGCTTTGGAAAAAGCAGTTCCGGGTGACAAGCTGCAAATTCAGTTCAACACAGAACGGGGAACAGTACATCTTGCCTTACGGGTGTCCGGCATCCGTATCAAAGACGAGGAACTCCGCATTATTGCCTTGAGTGATATCAATCGGGAGCTGGATGAACGGGAAATAGATTCATGGATACGCCTCACCCGCGTACTGACCCATGAAATAATGAATTCACTCACTCCGGTGACTTCCCTCAGCGAAACACTACTGGCTCTTCCCGGAGCAGAAAATGAAGAAATGAAACAAGGGCTGGAAACGATTCACTCTACAGGTAAAGGATTGATAAATTTTGTCATGTCTTATCGCAAACTGACACGACTGCCATCACCTGAACCATCGCTGTTCTATGTCCGTCCTTTCCTGGAACGGATGATCCGACTGGCACAGCACCAGCATCCATGCCCCAACATCACTCTTTCCATCCTCGAAGCCCGGGAAGACCTGATAGTCTTTGCCGACGAGAACCTGATAGCCCAAGTGGTTACGAATCTGCTGAAAAATGCGATTCAAGCCATAGGTAATGCTCCCGACGGAAAGATCACCTTGAAAGCTTATTGTGATCCGCAAGAAAGTATCCGTATAGAGATAGCCAACAACGGTCCCGCTATTCCTCCCGATGCAGCCGGACAAATTTTTGTACCTTTCTTCACGACCAAAGAGGAAGGAAGCGGCATCGGACTGAGTCTAAGCAAACAAATCATGAGGCTGAGCGGTGGCACACTGACCCTGCTGCCTTACAAGGAAAAGGGACAGGCCACTGTTTTTGTACTGGTTTTAATTAAAAATAAAAATGTGCTAATGTGTCAGCCAATTACCATCCGGTACACAGCGCAGCCATTAGCAAATTAGCAAATTATTTAAAATGAAACATTCTCCTGAATTATTAGTTTATAAAGCCTCTGCCGGTTCGGGAAAAACATTCACACTGGCCGTGGAATATATAAAGCTGCTGATACAGAACCCACGGGCATACCGTAATATACTGGCTGTGACTTTTACCAACAAGGCCACTACCGAAATGAAAGAGCGGATTCTGAGCCAGCTATACGGAATATGGATAAAGGATAAGGATTCTGATCCCTATTTACAGAAAATCACAGAAGAACTGGAAATGCCCCCAGAAGACATAAGGACAGCCGCCGGTACGGCACTGCACTACATGATACACGATTACAGCCGCTTCCGGGTGGAAACCATTGACTCATTCTTCCAGTCGGTGATGCGCAATTTGGCACGGGAGCTGGAATTGGGTGCCAATCTGAATATCGAACTGAACAATATGGAGGTACTGAGTGATGCCGTGGACTCCATGATAGAAAAGCTGGACCGACAATCTCCCGTACTCTATTGGCTGTTGGAATACATAGAAGAAAGAATTGCCGATGACAAGAGGTGGAATGTTTCCGGTGAGATAAAGAATTTCGGACGAAACATCTTCGATGAAGGATATATAGAAAAAGGAAATGGGCTACGGGAAAAATTACGGGACAAAGACTGTATCAAGAATTACCGCAAGACGCTGCAAGCCATTTTGGAAGAGGTGCAGGAACAAATGAAAGGATTTGCCGACCAATTCTTCGGAATATTGGATACAAACGGGGTGAAAGTAGAAGATTTGAAAAACGGTTCCCGAGGTATAGCCGGCTATTTTAATAAACTACAATCGGGCAAACTGGATGACAGCGTCCGCAATGTAACAGTGGAAAAATGTCTGGACTGCCCCGACGAATGGGTGAAAAAAACCTCCCCCATACGCAACGCTATCCTAGGTCTGGCAGAAAAAGAACTGATTCCCCTGCTGAATGAATCGGAAAAATATAGAAGCCGGAACAATATGCTGGCCAATTCCTGCCAACTCTCCCTGCGCCACGTAAACAATATCCGTCTGCTGGCCAATATAGACGAAGAGGTACGCGAATTGAACCATGAGAACAATCGCTTCCTGCTGTCGGATACCAACGCGTTGCTTCATAACCTGGTAAAAGAAGGAGATTCCTCGTTTGTATTCGAAAAGATAGGAACAACCATACGCAACGTAATGATTGATGAATTTCAGGATACTTCGCGTATGCAATGGGACAATTTCCGTCTGTTGCTGCTCGAAGGTTTGTCTCAGGGAGCAGACAGCTTGATTGTAGGAGACGTGAAACAATCCATCTACCGCTGGAGAAACGGTGACTGGGGCATACTGAACGGACTGAAAACAAACATCGAAGCCTTTCCCGTCAAAGTAAAGACACTGACCACCAACCGCCGGAGCGCTGCAAACATCATTCACTTCAACAACGAAGTGTTTACAGCCGCCTGCGAGGTGTTGAACAACATTTATAAGGAAGAACAAAAAAAGGAATGCAAGGAACTGAAGGAAGCCTACAACGACGTGTGTCAGGAAACATACAAAGATCCCGGAAAAGGGTATGTCAAAGTGGAATTTCTATCGGATACGGAAGACATGACCTATATGGAAAACACCCTGTACCACCTAGGAGAAGAAGTGGAGCTGCTTGTGGCGCAGGGCGTGCAACTGAAAGATATTGCCATCCTGGTGCGCAAGAACAGAAGCATTCCTTTAATAGCCGATTACTTCGACAAGAACACCTCTTACAAAATCGTATCCGATGAGGCATTCCGACTGGATGCCTCACTGGCGGTATGTATGATAATGGATGGCCTGCGCTACTTGTCACAACCCGGAAACCGGATTGCCAAAGCGCAACTGGCTGCTGCTTATCAGAATGAAGTATTACATAAAGGAATAGATCTCAACACTCTATTGCTGAACGAAATAGATGATTATCTGCCATTCGATTTCATAAAAGAAGCGGAACAGCTTCGCCTCATGCCACTGTATGAACTGATGGAAAAACTTTTCAATCTGTTTCAGATATCCTGCATCAAACAACAGGATGCCTATCTGTGCGCCTTCTTTGATGCCGTGACGGAATATTTGCAAAGCAATTCTTCCGAATTATCCGCTTTTATCACCTACTGGGAAGAAAAACTAGGCAGCAAGACCATCCCTTCCGGCGAGGTGGAAGGAATTCGCATTCTCTCCATCCACAAGTCCAAAGGCTTGGAATACCATACCGTACTGCTACCCTTCTGCGACTGGAAAATGGAGAATGAGACTTACAACCATCTGGTATGGTGTGCTCCCCGGCAAGCTCCGTTTAGCGATCTTGACATTGTTCCCATCAACTATTCCACAGCCATGCAGCAATCCATTTATCGGGAAGAGTTCCTGAATGAACGCTTGCAATTATGGGTGGATAATCTGAACCTGCTTTATGTGGCATTTACCCGTGCCAAAAAGAACTTGATTATATATGGAAAGGCGGAACAGAAAGGAACGGTATCCGAATTGTTAGGAAATGCCTTATCCGACATGACCGGAAAGAGCTATGCCACCGGAGAAGAAATATACGAACTGGGAACGCTCTATCTCTCATCTCACGAAGAGGAAAAACAAGTGTCCGGCAACAAGCTGCTGACTGTAGCCCGACGTTTGCCTATCCATCTGGAAACGCTGGAAACCAACATCGAATTCAAACAGTCCAACCGTTCTGCCGAATTTATCCGGGGAGAAGAGGAAACGGAAGACAAATACATCCGGCAAGGACAGTTGTTGCATAATCTATTCTCCGTAATCCGTACCACGGACGATGTGCCTCCCGCCATAGAACGCCTGCGTTTCGAAGGAATCATAGAGTCGGCACAACAAGAGGAACAAATACGAAACTCACCGAATGGGCTTTGAGGCATCCGCTAGTCAAAGAATGGTATTCGGGTCGCTGGGAACTATACAATGAGTGTGCCATTATTTATCGGGAAAAAGGAGTCCTGCAAACCCGCCGTCCGGACCGCGTGATGATGAAAGACGGGGAGGTGATTGTGGTGGACTTTAAATTCGGTAAAAAGCGGAAGGCTTACAACAAGCAGGTGAAAGAATATATGGATTTATTATCAGACATGGGATATGAGCATATCCGTGGCTATTTATGGTATGTATTTAACAACGAACTGGAGGAAATAGAATAATGGAAAGCTTTTTGAAACTGGTAGCAGCCGATTTATATAAACATACGGAAGGAAACCTGGCACATACAGCCGTGGTTTTTCCTAACAAACGTGCCGGACTTTTCTTTAATGAGTATCTCGCCCAAGAGTCGGACTCACCTATTTGGTCGCCCGCATACGTCAGCATCAGCGAATTGTTCCGTAGTCTTTCTCCATGGGAAGTGGGTGATCCGGTAAAACTGGTATGCGAACTTTATAAGATATTCCGACGGGAAACTCAAAGTACGGAAACACTGGATGATTTCTATTTTTGGGGAGAAATGCTGATCAGTGATTTTGACGATGCCGACAAAAATAGAGTGGATACCGACAAACTGTTTTCCAATTTACAGGATCTGCGCAACATAATGGACGACTACACCTTCATTGACGATGAGCAGGAAGAAGCTATCCGGCAGTTCTTCCAGAACTTCTCCATCGAACGGAGAACAGCGCTGAAAGAACGGTTTATCTCTTTATGGAACGTATTGGGGAACATCTACAAAGGGTTCCGTGAATCCTTAGCTTCTCAAAACATTGCCTACGAAGGAATGATGTACCGTCACGTCATAGAGCATCTGGATGTGGACAAACTTCCATACGAGAAATATGTTTTTGTAGGATTTAATGTGCTGAACAAAGTGGAACATACGTTGTTCACCCAATTGAAAGATGCCGGAAAAGCTGTTTTTTATTGGGATTACGACGAATTTTATATGAAGGAAAACAGACAAGCCGTCACCCATGAAGCCGGAGAGTTTATCCGCCGGAACTTACGCGACTTCCTTCTCCTTTGTCCGGTGAGTTATTCAAAAATCTCTCGAAACCTAAAGAGGTACACTACATCGCATCTTCCACTGAAAATGCACAAGCCCGTTACCTGCCTCAATGGATACGAAACAATCTGACTACACCGGAAAAGGAAACCGCAGTCGTATTGTGTAACGAAGCATTGCTTCAACCGGTCCTCCATTCATTGCCGGCAGAAGTAAAACATGTCAATATCACCATGGGATTTCCGTTATCGCAAACTCCTGTATATAGTTTCCTCATCACCTTACTGGAGTTGCATACCCACGGATTTAATTTCAAAAGCGGCCGCTACACGTTTCAATCAGTTGTTACACTGTTAAAACACCCCTATACCCGCCAACTCACCGGTCAAGCCGAATTGTTGGAGAAAGAACTGACCCGAAACAACCGTTTCTATCCGTTACCCGGCGAATTGGGCAAAGATGAATTCCTTACCCAGCTTTTCACTCCGCTTTCCGGAAACCTGAATCTGTGCATACGCCTGTCCGAAACTTTGCAGCAAGTGGCAAGCATTTACCAGGCAAACACTTCCGGTACCGAGGACACAGATGCATTCAACCAACTTTATCGGGAATCGCTTTTCAAAGCCTATACCACCATCAACCGGTTCCGCACACTGATAGAAGAAGATGAATTAACCGTACAAAGCGAAACATTCCGGCGATTGCTGGTCAAGGTCTTATCAACGACTAATATTCCATTCCACGGCGAACCGGCCATTGGTATGCAGGTCATGGGGGTATTGGAAACACGTAACCTGGATTTCCGCCACTTGGTATTACTATCGGTCAATGAAGGGCAGCTTCCCAAATCGGGAGGAGACTCTTCCTTTATTCCTTACAACCTGCGCAAAGCTTTCGGAATGACTACTATAGAGCATAAAATTGCCGTATATGCATACTATTTCTATCGTCTGCTGCAACGGGCAGAAAGGATTACCTTAATTTACAATACCAGTTCGGACGGACTGAACCGCGGCGAATGGAGCCGTTTCATGCTGCAATTCCTTATTGAATGGCCTCACCCCATCACACGTCAGTTTCTGGAGGCCGGACAGTCCCCTCAAGGCACCTCGTCTATCACTGTAGAAAAGACCCCGGATGTCATGCGCCGGATGCAAAGCCTGTTTGATGTCCGTGCCAATCCCAAAGCAAAATTTTCTCCATCAGCCTTGAATTATTATCTGGATTGTCCTTTAAAATTTTATTATAGGTATGTAGCCGGCCTCTCCGCCCCCGATGAAGTGAGTGCAGAAATAGATTCCGCCACATTCGGAAGTATTTTCCATTACGCAGCCGAACATATTTATAAAGACCTGACCACTCATGGCAAAGTCATTAATAAGGAAGCATTGGAAACGTTGCTACGCAATGAAGTGAAGCTGCAAGATTATGTGGATACAGCATTCAAGAAATTATTCTTTAATGTTCCGCAAAACGAGAAACCGGAATATAACGGCGTACAACTTATCAACTCTGCCGTTATTGCAAGATATTTAAAACAACTTTTACAAAATGATTTACGTTACGCTCCCTTCACTTTTATTGCATCGGAAATGGAAGTGGATGAACCCATCGACATACAAACACCCAAAGGAGTCATAAAATCACGTATCGGAGGAATTATTGACCGTATGGACAGCAAGGATGGCACACTTCGTATTGTGGACTACAAGACAGGTGGCGATGCAGACACCCCACCCCATGTGGAATCTCTGTTTATTCCAGACAAGAAACGTTCCAACTATGTATTCCAAACGTTCCTGTATGCCGCCATCATGTGCCGCAAGCAACCAACGATGAAGATAGCTCCGGCCCTTCTCTATATTCATCGGGCCGCTACAGAAACCTATTCTCCCGTTATACAAATGGGCGAGTCACGAAAGCCCAAAGAGGCTGTGGAAGATTTCAGTAAATATGAAAAAGAATACCGTGAACGACTTCAAGGATTATTAGAAGAAATATTTAATCCGGAAAAATCATTTACCCAAACAGAAATCATAGAAAAATGTACCTATTGTGATTTCAAGGCACTATGTAAAAGATAGACTATAGTGATTAGTGGTTAATACCTGCGGCATGACAGCGCAGTCCACTAATCACTAACCACTGATCTGCCACACTATTCCAACGCTCTCTGCCTGCAAAAACATCCACAGAATTTATCTTCCACATTCTCTATCGGTGCTTCGAAAATACCATAGACGGAAGACCCAGAGCCACTCATGGCAGCATACACTGCCCCCAAATCATACAATTCATCTTTTATAGCAGCAATCTCAGGGAACTTTTTGAAGACACTATCTTCAAAATCATTCTTCATACTGCTTTTCCATGTTTCTATAGGTTGCTTTACAATTTCTTTCAAAGAAACAGCCGGACGCACAGGCTTTATTTCGGCAAACGCATCCCGGGTGGACACAAAGATATCAGGTTTAATCAAAATTATGTGGTATCCCTTTAATGACAATTCCACAGGCTCGAACAGATTCCCTATTCCGGTAGCGAAAACAGGTTTGTTCCGAATGAAAAAAGCACAGTCTGCCCCTAGTTTTGCAGCATATTCCTCCATCCGTTCCGTGCTGAGTCTCAATGAAAATTTATCATTCAGAAGCTTTATCATACAAGCGGCATCTGATGATCCGCCACCTAGTCCGGCACCCGCCGGTATATGTTTGTACATGTGTATATCTACCGGCAACAGTCCGGGATAGTCTTTTTTTAATAACTTGTAGGCTTTTACTACCAGATTATCTTCGGGTTCACCCTCCAAAGGAGCTCCGCTTATGTGTAAAGTGTATTCTTTGTCATTGTTTTCCCGCCGCGTTACTTCCAGAGCGTCTTGCAGGTTTATCGGATAAAATATGGTTTCCAGATTGTGGTATCCATCCGGGCGCTTTTCTATAATATTAAGTCCCAAATTAATCTTTGCATTAGGAAATGTTATCATATTCTGTTCTTTAAATAGTTATTTTTAGTGTGTTTCGTTAGATTGTTGCCCGTTCTACAAAGATGCACGCCACCTTTTATCCGGACAGAGCGCCAAATATAGAACAAACTTTTCATTTTACCATATAAAAAAACCATTTACTGTCCAGATTGTTCATTTCTCTGTAGATTCAGGTTCATATTTCTTTTATTATTTTTGGGAATGGACGAGTGCCCAACTCAGCAAAAAGTTCTATCTTTGCCCTACTTTAAACAGATGACAATGGCAGAAACGAGAAAAATGACACGTACTCCCAAAACTTCGAAAGCAAAGCCTGTTGACGAATACGGACATTTACAGCCCCAGGCACCTGAGCTGGAGGAAGCTGTATTGGGAGCTTTAATGATAGAAAAAGATGCTTACTCATTAGTAAGTGAGATTCTTCGTCCCGAATCTTTTTATGAACGCCGTCACCAGCTTATTTATTCGGCTATTACCTCATTGGCTTTACGCCAGCAACCTGTCGATATCTTGACTGTGGCCGAACAATTACGCAGCACCGGTGAACTGGAAGATGCAGGCGGTCCTTTTTACATAACACAGCTAAGCGGCAAGGTAGCCTCTTCCGCACACATAGAATATCACGCACGTATCATCGCGCAGAAGTTTCTTGCACGCGAACTGATTACCTTTACCAGCAACATCCAGACAAAGGCTTTCGACGAAACCCAAGACGTGGACGACCTGATGCAGGAAGCGGAAGGAAAACTGTTCGAAATCTCGCAACAGAACATGAAGAAGGATTATACGCAAATCAACCCTGTCATTCAGGAAGCGTATGAGATGCTTCAAAAAGCGGCGGCACGAACGGACGGGCTGAGTGGTCTGGAAAGCGGTTTCCATGCATTGGACAAATGACCTCGGGCTGGCAAAATTCCGACCTGGTGATTATTGCCGCCCGCCCCGCTATGGGTAAAACGGCTTTTGTGCTTTCCATGGCAAAGAACATGGCGGTAAATGCGAAAATCCCTGTGGCTTTGTTCTCTCTTGAAATGTCCAACGTACAGTTGGTCAACCGTATGATTGTCAACGTGTGCGAAATTCCGGGTGAGAAAATCAAGAGTGGCCAGTTGGCTCCGTATGAATGGGGACAACTGGATTATAAAATAAAAGAATTATACGATGCACCGATGTATGTGGATGACACACCATCCTTGTCCGTCTTTGAATTACGCACCAAAGCACGACGGCTTGTACGCGAGCATGGAGTAAAAATTATTATCATTGACTACCTTCAGTTAATGAATGCCAGCGGAATGTCATTCGGCAGCCGTCAGGAAGAGGTCAGTACCATTTCACGTTCACTGAAGGGGTTAGCCAAAGAACTGAACATCCCCATCATCGCACTGAGCCAGCTGAACCGTGGTGTGGAAAGTCGTGAGGGTATTGACGGAAAACGTCCCCAGCTCAGTGACCTCCGTGAATCCGGAGCTATTGAGCAGGATGCCGATATGGTATGCTTTATCCACCGCCCGGAATACTATAAAATCTACTCGGATGAAAAAGGGAACGACCTGCACGGTATGGCAGAAATCATTATCGCCAAGCACCGTAACGGTGCCGTAGGTGATGTACTGCTGCGTTTCCGTGGCGAATTCGCCCGCTTCCAGAATCCGGACGATGATGTTATCGTGCCTATGCCGGGTGAGGCGCCGGGTATTATCCGTTCCAAAATGAACGGTGGTGGCAACAATGTACCTCCCCCATCTCCTGATGCCGCACCTGCCGACAATAATCCGTTCGGAACCCCTATTCCCGAAGGACCTTTACCGTTCTGACATTTATTTATCCCTCACAGAATTAACACGGATTATTTCCCTCAAAGAAAAATCTGTGTTAATCTGAGTAATCTGTGATGGATAAATAACAGGATAAAAGAAAATAATTACTAAATTTGCAGGTCATTTTGAAATACATAAAAAATATCATATATGAATATCTCTTATAATTGGCTGAAAGAATACGTCAACTTCGATTTGACACCGGATGAAGTGGCCGAAGCGCTGACTTCCATCGGTTTGGAAACCGGAGGCGTAGAAGAAGTCCAAACAATTAAAGGTGGTCTGGAAGGTATTGTCATCGGCGAAGTGCTGACTTGCGAACCTCATCCCAATTCAGACCACATGCATGTTACTACTGTGAATTTGGGACAAGGAGAACCGGTACAGATTGTCTGTGGAGCTGCTAACGTAGCTGCCGGACAGAAAGTGGTGGTTGCCACATTGGGCACCAAACTATACGATGGCGAAGAATGTTTTACCATCAAGAAATCAAAGCTCCGCGGAGTTGAATCTATGGGTATGATCTGTGCCGAAGACGAAATCGGTATCGGAAACAGCCACGAAGGTATCATCGTATTGCCGGCGGATGCTGTTCCGGGTACTCCCGCTAAAGATTATTTCAATATCAAAAGCGAATACGTACTGGAAGTGGATATCACCCCGAACCGTGCGGACGCCTGCTCACATTACGGCGTGGCCCGAGATCTGTATGCCTACCTGATTCAAAACGGCAAACAAGCCACTTTAAAACGTCCGTCTGTAGAAGCGTTTAAAGTGGATAACCATGATATGGACATCGCCATTGAAGTAGAGAATACGGAAGCATGTCCGCGTTATGCCGGAGTTTCCATAAAAGGGGTAACTGTAAAAGAGAGTCCCGAATGGCTGCAAAACAAATTACGCCTGATCGGAGTACGTCCTATCAATAATATCGTGGATATCACCAACTACATCCTTCACGCATACGGCCAGCCCCTGCACTGTTTTGATGCAGATAAGATTAAAGGTGGGAAGATTGTAGTGAAGACTGTTGCCGAAGGTACTACATTCGTTACTTTGGACGAAGTGGAACGCAAATTATCCGACAAGGACCTGATGATATGCAACACAGAAGAACCGATGTGCATTGCCGGTGTATTCGGTGGTCTGGATTCGGGAACAACCGAGCAGACAGTAGATGTATTTTTGGAAAGCGCTTATTTCAACCCGACTTGGGTACGTAAAACAGCCCGTCGCCATGGATTGAGTACGGACTCTTCTTTCCGTTTTGAACGTGGTATTGACCCCAACGGAACTATTTATGCATTGAAAGAAGCGGCTTTACTGGTTCAAGAACTGGCAGGAGGTACTATTTCTTCTGAAATTAAAGACAACTACCCTGCCCCGATAGCCGATTTTACAGTAGAGCTGAATTATGAGAAAGTCCACTCACTGATAGGAAAAACCATACCGGTGGAAACCATAAAGAGCATTGTCACCAGTCTTGAAATGAAGATTGTGAACGAAACACCCGGAGGCTTGACTTTACAAGTTCCCCCCTATCGTGTGGATGTGCAACGTGATTGCGATGTAGTAGAAGACATTCTCCGTATCTACGGATATAATAATGTGGAGATTCCTACTACCTTGAAATCCAGCCTGACCACCAAAGGTGAAGTGGATTACTCCCAGAAATTACAAAATCTGATTTCAGAGCAACTGGTAGGTTGTGGTTTCAATGAAATACTGAACAATTCACTGACCGCCGCTTCCTATTACGAAGGATTGGAAACATACAAGAACGAAAATTTGGTTTACTTGATGAACCCATTGAGTAACGATTTGAACGTGATGCGTCAAACTTTATTATTCGGTGGTTTGGAAAGCATCCAGCACAATGCCAATCGCAAGAACGCCGATTTGAAATTCTTTGAATTCGGTAACTGCTATTTTTATAACGCAGAAAAGAAAAAACCGGAAAAAGTGCTTGCGGCTTATGCTGAAGAATATCATTTAGGATTGTGGGTAACCGGCAAACGCGTCAGCAATTCATGGGCCCATCCCGATGAAAACAGCAGTGTTTACGAATTAAAAGCATACGTGCTGAACATCTTTACCCGTTTGGGATTGAATTTCGGCAACGTGGTATTCGGTAACCTGACCAACGATATCTATTCAACAGCCATCAGCGTACACACACGTGGCGGCAAGTTATTGGCCACCTTCGGCATCATCAGCAAGAAGATTCAAAAAGCATTCGATATAGACAATGAGGTATATTATGCAGAAATCAACTGGAAAGAACTGATGAAAGCCATCAAGTCGGCTAAAGTCAACTTTAAAGAACTTTCCAAGTTCCCGGCTGTGAAACGTGACTTGGCTTTGTTGATTGACAAGAACATACAGTTTGCAGAAATCGAAAAAATAGCCTATGAGACTGAAAAGAAACTGCTGAAAGAAGTAGAATTGTTTGATGTTTATGAAGGCAAGAATCTGGAACCGGATAAAAAAAGTTATGCAGTGAGCTTCTTGTTACAGGATGAAAGCGCAACACTGAACGACAAACAGATTGACAAGATCATGTCCAAACTGATTGCTAACCTAGAAAACAAACTAGGTGCAAAACTAAGATAATAATAAAAATAACCATTATAAAACTACAATCCAATGGGAAGAGCATTTGAATATAGAAAAGCTACAAAGCTGAAAAGATGGGGCCACATGGCCAAAACATTTACAAGACTGGGTAAACAAATCGCTATAGCTGTAAAAGCAGGTGGTCCGGAACCCGAAAATAACCCGACCCTACGTGGTGTGATCGCTACTTGTAAGCGTGAAAACATGCCGAAGGATAACATTGAACGCGCCATTAAGAATGCAATGGGTAAAGATACCAGTGACTACAAAGGTATGACTTACGAAGGATATGGTCCTCACGGAGTAGCTGTATTTGTTGATACATTGACAGACAACACTACCCGTACCGTAGCAGATGTGCGTTCAGTATTCAACAAATTCGGTGGAAACTTGGGTACTACCGGTTCCTTAGCTTTCTTGTTCGACCATAAATGTGTATTTACTTTCAAGAAGAAAGAGGGAATGGATATGGAAGAACTGATCCTGGATTTGATTGACTATAATGTAGAGGATGAGTTCGACGAAGATGAAGAAGAAGGAACTATCACCATCTATGGTGATCCGAAGAGCTACGCAGCAATTCAGAAACACTTGGAAGAATGTGGTTTCGAAGAAGTGGGTGGTGATTTCACATATATTCCCAATGACTTAAAAGATGTGACTCCTGAACAACGTGAAACTCTAGACAAGATGGTAGAGCGTCTGGAAGAATTTGATGATGTTCAGACCGTTTATACAAACATGAAACCTGCATCTGAAGAGGAAGAATAAAATGAAAATAACCTATAAGACGCAAGGCACTTGCAGCAGCCACATCGAAGTGGAAGTAGAAGATGACGTTATTCAACAAGTTTTCTTTTGGGGCGGATGCAATGGAAACTTACAAGGTATCAGCCGATTGGTGAAAGGAATGAAAGTGGAAGAGGTCTTACAGAAACTGGAAGGTGTAAGATGCGGAAACCGTTCTACTTCCTGTCCGGATCAATTATGTAAGGCGTTGCGTGAAATGAAACAATAAAAAAGAGGCTGTCTTATCTTGTAATTCAAGTTTGAGACAGCTTCTCTTTTTTTCAATATATTATCTTACTTCCGGATCATTGTTCCGTTTCATTTTCTGTTCTCTTCAAGGCCCTTCAAAGGTTGATGGTCTTTACCTTACCCGGAATGATGGTCAGATGCACCGTTCCATCCTTTTCTATCTCCACCTTCTGATATCTGGCCTCCACCACCACTTTTCCATCCAGCGCCATCACCCCCCACTGGCAGG
>OIFH01000069.1_pt1 | contig 27757 bp, 27 predicted proteins | sample 1581951 | NCBI WGS metagenome assembly OIFH01 (sample SAMN04414075, study PRJEB24778) | human gut metagenome | material: faecal | host: Homo sapiens | reverse complement strand
GCATTGCTATCCCTCCCCGTTTGAGTACCTATCATATAAACATATCCATCTTTCTTAAAGTACCCTACCTGGCCAAAAAAACTATAAGATGAGAAGGTTATATCTTTACATTTAGCCCATGTCAAACCATTATCAACCGACTTATATATTCCCGAATAATTTGTAATCCATCCCGTCCAATTTCTCATATTAAAATAATGTACATAATCTATTCCATTAGCACGAATAGCAGCTGTTGGGATAGAAGTCCAATCACCATTACCTGACGAATCTTTTCCCCCATATACTATCTCGCGGGCATACCCTTTATCATCAGTAGCCATATTGCTGAATGACAATCCATCTTCTAAATCATTATCCTCCGAGAAAGCCAGCACATTACTACGCCAACTCCCTCCGTTAGGTCCAGGATTAGCTGGATTAGGCTTAAAGTCATACCCAAAAGTATCACCAAAGAAAATTCCATATTTTCCGGGCTGCATCTCCCAAATAATGCCAAGATCTGTTCCTCCTACATTCCATTTTGTCGCAGTATTATTAGGACTTGGAAAGTTTTCTCCATTTATTATACTCCCTGTAACACGAGCTATACGAGTAACATTACGAATAAAAAACCCCAACGGTTATCCACATTCAAAGAGAGCTCTTTTGACATATTACCATCTTTGTAAAAGGCAGCTAATACTAGCCGAAATTTCTGTTGGATCTTGTTTTTTGGATGGTTATAATTGAAAATATAATCAGACGTAAGTTCGCTTTGACTTATCTTAGCTGAATAGCTGTCACCTACACTCTTTCTAACCAGCAAATAATCTATGGCATCAATATCCTTAAAATTCAATGTTGTTGATACAATTTTTGTATCCTTATTTGGAATCAAATGAGTATCCAAAGGTATAATTTCATCAATAGGAATATAAGTTTCAGTTTCTTGTTCAGAAGTACAAAGAAACAAATAAAAATATAAACGAAGAGAATGCTATAAATAATATGTTTTTCATGTCTATTGATTCATTTTTCAATTTATCGTAACCAGATAACCCATTCGCCTTATATCAAATATTAAAATAGAGAGTGAGCTGACTCAGAAAAATACCAGTAAAAGCCCACTCTCTATCATTAACTACAAAATCCTTCTCGAAACTATTCGACATTAACTATTACACCCTCAGAAGTAACAGTAGATGTACGCCCTGTTTCTTGATTTTCCTCAGTAAAAGTACCTACCAATTTAACGATATAGCGATACTTCTTAGCAGGATCAATAGTGAAAGTATGAGAGGTTTCCTCATTTACCAAGGTTATTCTATCTCTATAAATATTATTTTCCACTATTTGAATCTGTACTGAAATAGGACGTCTGAAGTCTTCTGGAATTACTGAAGGAATACTCCAAGTCAATGTCACTGTAGTAGCATTATCTTGAATATACTGCACATTCTCAGGCGTAGGCATGAAATAATTCAAGCCCTTGTCATCAAGCACATCTCTGTCATAGCAGCTGGACAGTGATAACACTACCAACAACATTGTAAAAATGGTTACTATCTTTTCATAATTTTCTTCTTAATAGTTTAAACATTAATATCCCGGATTCTGCGTATAGTTACCCTTTGAATAATTCATTGTGGTTGGGAAATCGGAAAGTACTCATCACGACCGGCAGTAAAACGAGCATCATTGAACCAATCGAAGCGAGTTCTTTCAATAGCAAAATATTCGTTCATTGTCTTTTCCAACAATCCCCAACGCTGCAAATCAAAGAAACGATGACCTTCGCAAGCAAATTCAAGACGATTTTCCCACATTAAGGCTTTCCATGCAAAGTCCTTAGTCCAATTACAGTTAATACCCGGCTGATAAGTAGCAATATGATAATTCATTGTATATGAACCGTCAGCTTGAGTCAAACGAACCAAACTATTGGCAGCACGAGTACGAATCTGGTTAATATATGGCAGGGCTTCCATTTCTCTATCCAATTGAATCAAAATCTCAGCTTTCCACAGCAACACGTCATCGTAACGAATCATCTTCTTATTCATAGAATTAAATTGCCATCCATCATAAGCAATACAACCACAATCAGGATGTGGCATATCTTTGATGGGTTTCAAGAAACTATAAGTAATCGGATCACGAGTAGCAGTTGAATGGAATAATAAATCAGGATCATACTTCCAAGGCTGTCCAGGAGCTACGATAGTATGGCTAAATCGGGGATCCCATGTATACTTATCAAAGTAAGGCTTAGCGCCAGAATTAACGATATCCAAATTATAAGAACCATCTGAATTTTTAATATATTGACCATAATCATCCTCATTATAATCCTCGAAACGGGGTAAACCGTTTTCATCTGTCTTAAACGCATTAGTCAACGTATAGCTAGCATGGTTAAAGTCACAACACTTAAATACAAAATTACCAGGTTGTGTTTCGGGCCACATCCATGGATGATTCAAACCTTCAGCGCGATTAAATCGACCTGCTGTATGAAAATTATTATCAAGAGCAAATTGTAATTCCCAAATGGATTCTTTAGTAGCATTATCATACTCTACCAAAAAGTTATTACCAAAATCAGATTCCAAACCTACACGACCACCTTCTTGATCAATAATTTTATCAATATAAGGCAAAGCTTCTGCAAGTAATTCCTTATTGATATTTATCACCTGATGACGGTCATCCTGTTCGTAAGCCATATTTAATATTGTCCTAGCAACCATAGCAGTAGCAGCATTACGGCTTACACGGCCTTTATCCATCTGATCCAAAGGCAATAATTCTTCAGCTTTCTTAAAATCATCAAGAATACGTTGCCATAAGTAGAGATCATTCCCTTTATCCAATTCACGGTTAGGCACTGCTTCAAAAGCATCTGACATACCTACTACATTCTCATCAATATAGGGTACATATTTCCAAAGTTTTTTCAAACGATACAACGTAAATGAACGAATAAAGAGCATCTCACCCATAAAACTATTCTTATTAGGCAACTCTTCTTCCGTAAAATTTGCCATTCTTTGAATTGCTGTATTACATCTTTGGATAACTTGATAAGAATTATACCAAGTACCATCCAATGCACCGGTATTAGGATTTACATAAGTAAAAAGCGATATGTTACCAAAAGAACCTACAGCATCAGCAACACCACCACCACCTTTGTAGCAGTCATCCGAACGCATAGAACCACTCCACCAATACATATAAGGAGAGGAATCCAATGACCCCATCTCACACATACGGGCATAGGCTGCTGTGACAAAACCTTCTATATCGCTAGGTTTGTTAAGTATATTTTGGTCCAGAACTTGTTTAGGATTGATATCCAAATATGAATCACAACTGCTGACTCCTAATATAGAGCATAGAGCAATTGATAAAGTTATATATTTGCTTTTCATAATAATTTATTAATTAAGTTTAAAAAGAAACATTGATACCGAAATTGAAAGTAAATGGTGTCAGATAATGATAAGAAGGTCTTTCTGGATCGAAACTTGTATATTTGTCATCTCCCCAAAACTTCTTCAAAGTAAATACATTATATGCAGCAGCATACAAACGCAGATTACTCATATGCATTTTTTTGATAAGCTTAGTCGGAAATGTATAACCCAATTCAATATTTCTCAACTTAATGTATGAACCATCTTCTATGAACCAAGAAGAGAATCTTTGTTCTTGATTGGCAGTATTATTCGAGATAGCCGGAATATCAGAATTCGGATTGTCAGGTGACCAACCGCCCAACATACGAGTTGCATGATTTTTCCATGCAGGATTGGTGAAAAGCCAAATATCACTCTCTTTCTTCCAGTCGCTATTTACATCATTACCGAACATACCCTCAAAAAACAAGTTCAAATCAAAACCCTTATAAGCGAAATCAAAATTAAGACCTCCAAAGAAATCCGGGTCATAGCAACCTATCCAAGTTCTATCATATGTTTCATTGATTACACCATCACCATCTAAGTCCTTGTAGCGAATACGTCCAACTGCTTTACCTGGCTGGTCTGCATGAGCATCAACTTCCTCTTGAGTTTTGAAAATACCATCAGCTACCAAACCATAAGCAGAATTTGGAGAACGTCCTAAAATCAAATCGTGTACACCATCACCAGCATACTTATTGATTACATTGGAAGGAAGGTCAGTCAATTCAGTTTTGTATGTACCAATATTGGCACTAACAGCCCACTGGAATTCACTGGAGGGGTCACTCTTGAAAGATACTGTAAATTCTACACCTTGGTTATTCATACTAGCACCATTAACCCAAGGTTCACCACCTTCACCCATTGCTGCGATATATGGAGTCTGGACCAAGATATCATTTGTTTTCTTATAGTAATAGTCAAAAGAACCAGTCAAACGTTGATTGAAAAATCCAAAGTCAACGCCGAAGTCTGTTTGTTTGGTTGTTTCCCATTTCAAATCAGGGTTACCAATCCAAGTTCTTCTATAGCCAGACTGCAAAGCGCCGGTTGCTTGTCCCTTAATAGGATATGCAGTATCAAAATAATTAGTAGTAAATGGAGTAGTTGTGTAACCACGAGGTAATCCTTGTACACTACCATTCGTACCCCAACTGAAACGAATTTTCAGATCAGACAACCAGTCCGCATCTTCCATAAAAGCTTCATCCTTAATTCTCCAACCAGCAGAAAATGCAGGAAATACACCATAACGATTATTGACACCAAACAAAGAAGAACCATCACGACGTACAGTTGCAGACAACAAATATTTACCAGCATATGAATAATTGGCCTTAGCAAAAAGAGAGAAATAAGTATATTCATCAGCAGAACTACTTACATCAATTTCATCACCGGTAGCAACACTAAGACCGGCAAAATCACGATCTTCCAAATAAAGTCCTTCTCTACTTGCATAAAAACCTTCTTGTACATAACGGGTAAACTCACTACCAAATACAGCATCAATATGGTGTTTTCCAAAACTTTTATTATAGGACAAAGTATTAGTCCATACATAATTTAACGGATGGGACTGGTTATTTCTTACATAATTTTTATCATTGCCTCTAAAACCAGTCTCTACATAAGCCCCATCTACTGTTCTACTATAAGAGTTACCATAATTTATACCAAACTGAGTTCTAGCAGATATACCATTCCAAATATTCAGGTCTGCAAAAACATTACCAATAATTTTCACATAATTATTGATATTATCTTTACCCATAGTCATTTTACGTACCGGATTATCAAAATCATCAAGTCCTGCAGGTCCTGCCCAGTTACCATTTACATCATAAACAGGAACCATAGGTGGCATAATCATAGCCAAAAAAGGTTTCCCATTGACTTTTATACTGCAAATAAGAAATAGCTAAATTTTCTCCTACTTTCAAACGATCTTTAATCAAACTATATTCCGTGTTAGCACGTACAGAATATTGTTTGAAAAAAGAATGAATTTGTGTACCTTGGTTGTTAGTTATACCCTAATGAAAACAAACTTTTAGCTTTATCCGAACCATTAGAAATAGTCAACTGATGATTTGTAGAAACTGCTGTACGGAAAATCTCATCCATCCAATTGTATCAGTTGCTTTTACCAATTGATTATTATCCAAATATTCTTTCATTTTCATATTATCCAATACCAGCATTCCATTATCACCTCTATGATACTCATACTCAAAGCCATTGGGTAATAATAGGCCTGAACCATAAGCCCACTCATCATAAGCAGCAGCGCGGAAGGCAGCAGTACCCCATTCTGTGGCGTTCATCATTTCCGGTCTATTTATTATAGAACTTACAGAAACACTACCATTATAGTCAATGGTAGTCTTACCAGCTTTACCTTTTTTAGTTTGGACTAAAATCACACCACCAGAAGCACGTGCACCATAAATTGAGGCAGAAGCAGCATCTTTCAATACCTGAATAGATTCAATATCTCCTGAATTTATGTCACGTAGATTCAGACCTTCAGCTGGCATACCATCCAATACAATTAATGGAGTAACAGCTCCAGACAAAGAAGAAAGACCACGAATTTGAATGCCTATATCTTCTGCAGGATTACCGCCATTGTTGCTAATTTTCACACCGGCCATCTTACCCTGCATAGCTTTCATAACGTTAGCGGAAGTCTTCTTGATGTCTTTTGAATCCGCCAATGCAACCGATCCGGTTAAGTCAGCTTTTTTCTGAGTCATATAACCAGTGTATACAACGACTTCAGACAACATCGTAGCATCACTTTTCATAATAACATCCAAAGATTTCAAGCCTTTAACAGAATATTCTTCTGTTTTTTGACCAATATAAGAAAAGACTAACACAGCATTATCAGAAGGTATTCTTATCGAATATTTTCCCTCCACATCAGTAGTTGTACCTATAGTAGTTCCTTTAACGACAACATTTACCCCAATAAGAGGTTCATTAGTCCCTTCTTCCAGAACTGTTCCTTGTATTACTCTCGCTTGTTGAATCTCATTAGAAGTATCTACGCCATGCTCAGATACTTGAATAGATCCATTTGTCCCCGATGCAGCGGTTGCAAGGGGCAAATTATCCCCTGCATACACTGCAAATGATAGCATTGATGCCAATGCTATGAAACCATTCCTTTTAAAAGAAATCCTCATAATACTTTGATTTAATAGTTAATAAAAAAACAACGTAATTTTAAATATCGGGTATACCCAATTTTACCATCTTGGAATTTCCAAATCGTCCTTGCTCGGCAAAGCCGGGAATTTGGCATGCGGCTCGGCCTGGTACCAGAAAGTGGTCGACGAGATATCCGACTCTGGTTGTTGTAGCGTCCGTCATGACGCCATCCCAAATCCTGTATCGTGACCGTTCAGGTCCTTGTCGAAGCGTACCGGGTCAAGGATATGCCAGCGGTACAGCCCGAAAGCGGTCACCGCACGGTACAGCCCGTCGGGACGGATTACCTGGTGCATGCCGGCATAAGGGGTGGTGAACTCCTGGTACTGGCGCGTCTTCTGGTTCTCGAAATTGTACGAACCGCAGAAGTAGTCCTCAGTCCCGGTCCCGCAGATAGTCGGGTATTCCTTGTCACCGTCCATGTAGAACTTGATTTCCCCTTCACCCCACCAGCAGTTGTCGTTTACACGCCCATGCCAGGTAGGTACCCACGTACTGTCCCTTGCCCTTCACACCGTCAATCAGCGTGTGCAGCGACCCCTGGGTCGGGTTGGAGCGGCGGAACTGCGCGTGGAAGTAGGCCTCGTCCTCAGGAACTTCTGTCAAGGTGTAGTTGATTTGGTAGTACAGGCGCATCTCCTCGGCGGTGTTGATGTTCTCCAGCGTGATACGGGCTTTCTTGCGGAAAGGCATCTTCCAGTAGCAGTTGAAGGCGCTGCCCGGATTCACGCAGACGGCCAGTCGAGGAGAGCTGTGCATATTCATTGTATGCGCTGCAGAAGAAGTCACCCACCGGACATTCGACGGAAGGCTCCTTCTCGTCGTCCCAGTACATTCTCAGGATGGAGAAGCGCCAGTTCCCGGTCGGTGTCATCCAGATCTGCTGGATGGCTCCCGGACCCTCGATGTCCGCAATCGTGATTGTCTCTCCCGGTTTCACGATGATGAAGGGGTTTACCTTCCAACCCTTGCCCAGGTCCTTGGCCGCATGGTGGGCGTTGGCCACATTGCGCTGATCCTTGTCCCTGACCGGATCGGCCATGCCGCCCTTGCCCTTCTCGCCTGTAAAGTTCTCAGGGCTGATGGAACGTGTCTTGGCATCGGACAGTCTTGACAGGTTACCCATGTTCATGTCCAGACCGTTGAACGGGTAGTTGCTTTGGGCGTAAACACCCACGGTGACCATGCATAAGGCCGCCAAAATTAATGATTTGATTCTCATGTTTTAAATAGATTAATGGTTTGTATACTTAGTTAATGGTTTCAGCAAGTTTTGCCAGTTCAAGATATTTCTTGTATAGTTTTTCGTAGATAAGGGCTCTTTTCTCATCCGGCCGGTATTCAGCCTCGATGTCCGACTCCATGTGCCTTGTCGCCTCGTTGATATCCTTGTACACCCCTGCGGCAACTGCCGCGAACATTGCCGCTCCCAAGGCACAGGTCTGTTCCGAGCGTACCACACGGATGGGCATGTCCAGCACGTCCGCCAGCGTCTGCATCACGAAGGGGCGCCTTCTTGCTGATACCTCCGATGGCATTGACCGAATCCAACTGCGCAGCCCCTGGCCCTTCATATGCTCCACAATACGGCGGGAACCGAAGGCGGTGGCTTCCACCAGCGCACGGAATATTTCCGGGGCGCTGGTACCCAGCGTGAGTCCCGCAACGGCACCCTTCACGTTCTGGTCCGCATCGGGGGTACGGCGGCCGTTCATCCAGTCCAGGGCGACAACACCGTCCTCGGAGGGTTCCATGTCCTGGGCCTCACGGGTGAGTTCCACCAGCATGCCGTCCAGAACTTTCTGCCTGGCCTCCCCTCCGGGGATATCTTTCAGTGTCCATGCCAGCATCTTCCTGAACCAGGCGTAGATGTCTCCGAAGCCGACTGTCCGGCTTCGAAACCGATGAATCCCGGAAGCACCGAACCGTCCACCTGGCCGCAGATTCCCTTGATACAGCGTCCGCCTACCTCGTCTTTGCCGGCAACCATGATGTCGCAGGTGGATGTTCCCATGATACGTGTCAGTATCCCCGGGGCGACGGATGCGCCTACGGCTCCCATATGGGCGTCCAGCGCCCCCACGGCCACGGCGATTCCTTGGGGAAGTCCAAGCCTGTCTGCCCACTCGGGTGTCAGTTCCCCTGCCTTGGTGTCGCTGGTGTGGGTTTCTGTGAACAGATGGGGGAGCATTTCCTTCAAGGCCGGATTAAGTTCTTCGAGAACTTCGCCGGAAGGAAGACCCCAACTGGCATGCCACATTGCTTTATGTCCAGCAGCACAACGGCTACGAAAGATCTGTTCCGGAATAGTGTTACCAGTTACTAATCCGGTCATCCAATCACAATGTTCTACCCAAGCATAAGCAGCATCCTTTATAGCGACGTTTGTGTTGATAATATGTAAAACCTTTGACCATACCCATTCTGATGAATAAGTACCACCTTCATAAAGTAAATAATCAAGGTTACGTTTATTGATCAGTGCATTGATTTGCTCAGCTTCTCGAACAGCTGTATGATCTTTCCAAAGAATAAACATAGCATCCGGTTCTTCTGCAAACTCGGGACATAAAGCTAATGGCATTCCTGCCTTATCGGTTAAAGCAGGAGTACTACCAGTTGTGTCAAAACATAATCCACAAATAGAAAGCAATCTCTTCTTCTTTCAAATCTGATAAGGCTATATGTACAGCCTCTATCATGGATTCAATATAATCCAATGGATGTTGGCGATAACGATTGTTGTGTGCATCGCAGTAAAGCCCCGCTTTCCAACGGGGGTAAAAACTTACCCCCGTAGCCATTTCACGGCCAGTATATGTATCCACTACCAGTGCACGACAAGAATCCGTACCAAAATCAAGACCAATAACGTATTTCTTGTTTGATTCCATACTCTAAAGCATTATTTGGTTGTTAACTCTTGTTTTCTTGCAATGAAAAGCCCATAATAGGCAATCACTGCAAAAGCAACGGCCGGTACAACATATGCAGCCATAATACTACCCGTCTGGTCGGAGACAATACCCTGAATTTGGGTCAGAACGGCAGCACCGGCAATAGCCATTACCATGAATGAACCTCCAATCTTAGTGTCCATCCCCCAAACCTGTAAGACCAAAACCATAAATGGTCGGGAACATCAATGACATACAACCAGAAATGCCCATCAGGCAATAGACGCCGAAACTGCCCTTGCCGAACATGGCACCCAAACAACACATTACAGCAAGAAGCGCAAGTCCTATCAAGAGTTTATAAGCTTCACATATTTCATCATGGCAGTACATACGAATCTCATTACTACAAAGAGAATAAGTGACATGATATAGTAAGTAGCTGCAGCCTGTTCTGCTGTACGTGGCAGCAAATCATTCAATCCAAGCCATTCACAACAATTATAGAATGCGGCAGCTACCGGTTCCACTCCCCGTAATGCATTTACAACAGCATCTGCAGAAGCAGAATCTCCTAAAGAAGCCAATACACCGTCAAAATTCAGCTGTACCATAGCATAACGGATCACGAATGACCATACGGCTATCTGTGCACCAATATTGAAAAATTGTGCTATTACACCCCATACATAATTCTTATTCTTTATAAGACGACGAAGAGTGGCACCAAACTCTATTTTTTCACCTTTTTCACTAAGATTAGGCATTTTGGTAAGCCGAATAGCAAGTAAGAGCACCAACATCACCAGACCAAGTACCACATAAGCAGTAGTAACAGCATTCAATTCCTGCCCCTGGATGGCGGCCAGCTCCTCAGCCGGAAGTTGGGCACGCTCTGTCGCTGTCATTCCATTCAGTTGTGAGAGGATGAAAATCTGACTGATCACCACTCCCGTAATCGCTCCGAACGGATTGAAGGCCTGAGACAGATTCAAACGGCGTGTCGCGGTACTTTCAGGACCGATTGCCAATACATAAGAATTAGTAGACGTCTCCAGAACTGAAAGTCCGGCAAAGAGAACAAAGATTGCCAGCAGATACATAAAGAAGCTGAAATCAACATTCACTCCCGAGCTAAGCATGGCAGGATAGAACAGTAAAGCCCCAAATGCATATAGACCAAGCCCCAGCATCACGCCTGATTTATAAGTGTATTTCTTGATAAACAAGGCACCGGGAACAGCACAACATCCATATCCCAACAAATAGCACACTACCTGTATCCAAGCTGTTTTTGAATCACTCATACTCATGATGCGCTTGAAAGCTGCAAGCATAGTATCTGTCAGATTATTCGGCACAGCCCAGGCAAAGAAAAGAGTAGTGAGCAGAATGAATGGGAAGAGGATTCCTTTCGGTATTATTTTATTTGATTCCATACGAATTCTCCATTATATAGTTACCCTATTGAAACTTTGTTTTTATTACATTCAAATCTGCTCCAAATAAATCTTGCACGATAGGAACCAATTGTTCATCCTTACCTTGTACATGAATCACCTTTTGCGTATGGACCAATGAGGCACCGGGAGCCAGCTCCGCACCAGGAGAAGACGTTTCAATTTCATAGAAAGGTCCCATTATAGAACCGTCTTCTACCGGACCGTCATTATAAGAGTTGATTACATCGCCGGCAAACGGATCTTCCTGAGGTCCCCATTGGCCATTTACGTAGACTGAAGGAGTTTCGGGAAGACTACACCACAGGATTGTGAGTACGCCTTTCGATGAATCATAACTTCCGCAAATATCCGTTGCCCGTGAAGCCGGCAATCCCAGCTTGGAACGATAGAGCCCGTCAATCTTGAAATAGATAATACCATTTTCCTTTATCAGCCTATCCGCCGGTATCTTACCGAAATATTCATCATTCACAATTGTTCCTTCCGCATCTTGCTTATAAGGAATGAATACAGTAGTGGTCGGTGTAGGATTAAAACAGCCGAGCATCCACACATGATACAAGACCACCCTCTTTTGTCCATGCCTTGTCACCTGTATTGGTAATCTTATTCTCACTCTTGTAAGCTACAATTTTCATATCATTTGTAAGCTGGATATTAAAATCGGCAGCCACTTCACCAGCATCCATCAACGATACAGTACGGTCAATATTCATATCAAAAGTAGTACCGGAAGCATTTGTCAAACGAGTATCTTTCACAAAACGGATACTACTGTTGTCTTGCGACTTTATGTCAAAAGCTTCAGTATCAAGTACCGGAGGAACTATCCAATTATCATAAACCTGCTCTTGTCCTTCCTTAAAATAAAGTGAGAACGGACCACCTTCCGGACCAAGCCAGAAGCGTTCCTCACCTCCTACCGGATTAAATTGAGAACTGACTTTGCCTTCATTTATGAAACGATAATTAATCCAGCCGTAACTATCACCTTCATCGCCGGAAGCAGAAGTAGTCATTACACGGCCTTGCCATGCAGGAATAACCATCACTTTAGAATTCCCATCAGCAGATACCAATTCAGTATATTCAATGCCGTGGTCCTTTAAGAACTGGGCATCATAAGCATAACTTCCCATCTTGATTTCTTTTTGTCCGCCGCATGATACAAGTATTGCAGTTGCACCTACCAGCAGAGTGTTTTTCAGTTTGGTTGATTTCAACATAACGCCTGTTTCCTTTATTTATAGAGAGGTCCATAATTCTTGCAAGCTCTATAGTCACTGCCTTCCATATCCTCGCCAAAAGCAGTCCATGCACTGGGACGAAAATATTTTCCTCAGAAACATTGTGCATGCATACCGGGATACGAAGCATGGAAGCCAGAGTAATCAAGTCAGCACCGATATGACCATAACTGATAGCGCCATGATTAGCCCCCCAGTTATTCATAACAGTATATACATCACGGAAATACCCCTTACCTGTCAGACGTGGAGCGAAGAAAGTGGAAGGCCATGTACGGTCAGTACGTTCATTGATAGCCTTGAAAACATCCTTATCCAAATTTACTGTCCAGCCTTCGGCAATCTGCAATACCGGACCTTGACCTTTTACGAGATTCAAACGGCACATTGTTACCGGCATTTCACCACGAGTCAGGAACTGGGAAGAATAACCACCGCCACGCATATATTCGCGACTGGCCGGATGCCACTTGGTTACAGAAAGACAAGCTTCTACTTCCTCTTCCGTAATTTCCCAGAAAGGCTTCATTACCGGTTTATTGTCACGTGTCTGACAGCCTGTTCCATCAAGCGTACAAGAGCCGGAGTTGATCAGGTGAATGAAACCGTTTGCCGCCTTACCTTCCAATTTCTTACCCGTTACCCGTTCTATGGCATTCGGACTCCAATAAGTACGCACATCCGCAAATATCTGTGCAGTATTGGTCAATAGATGATTGAAGAGCATTGAAGTACAATTCAACGTATCATTTTCCGTAGCGAAAGTAAATGCTTCACGGATACCGTTCCAATCGAAAGAAGTATTCAGTATAGCTTCTGAAAAATCACCGTCAGGCTTATAATCCGTCCACTGGCGCTGTCCCTGGAAACCCGCAGCAATCGCATTGTGTCCCATTGACTCTTCCTTGAACCCCATTTCAGCCAATTTGGGATTGCCAATCATCATATCACGGAAAATAAGAGTCATTTTTACCACGTATTCCCAACGGGCATCTTTCTCTTCACGGGAATATACCAGATGTTCCGGATTAAAGTCTGTCCCTTCATTACTCTTGCAATACTTTTCTGTCCATGCCATGGCACGTGCGAACTCTTCATGGTCATAAATGCCCAACTGGACACGACGTTCTATCTCACTGGCATCCACATACTCATTACGCATGCCCAAATACTCCTGGAAGAAATCAGGATTGGGAATAGAGCCTGCAATGCCCATGGATACACTGCCGATTGAAAGATAGGATTTCCCCTTCATTGTAGCCACAGCTATACCTGCACGGGCAAAACGCAACAATTTTTTCCTGTACATCTTCCGGTATCTCCATATTGGTCACCTCCTGTACATCACGTCCGTAAATGCCAAGTAGGCAATCCCTTCTGTGTATGGCTTGCCAATGCTGAAGCCAGGTAAACCGCACCCGGACGTCTGTACCATTAAAGCCCCAGATGGCTTTGGCATTTCTCCGTCCATATCAATAGTTTCGAATCCATAACACCAGCAAGGAGTTACAGAAAGTACAACACCGACTCCACTATTACGGAATTTTTCAGCCGCCATGCAGCTTCAGCCACTCCACCAATAGTTGTATCTGCAATGACGCACTCTACGGAAGTGCCGTCACTATGACGTAAGACAGAAGAATAAAGCTCGGCCACTTTATGGGCCATGGCCATAGTCATATCCTCCAATGACTCACGGATACCTCCACGACGACCGTCAATAATAGGTCTGATACCAATTTTCGGCTTTCCACCGATTAATCTTGAATTTCTCATGGTTCAACTGATTTTATTGAGATTAATATAAAAATTAACTAAATCGATTAAGCTATCATGTAAAAAAACAGCTCTCCTAAGGAGCCATTTCAATAAATTCTCCCTCGGCAAGCACAGACTGCACTGTATTACCGTTAATAATGATATCTATCAGTATTTCAAGTGCTTTTCTGTACCAAAACATCTATAGGCTGCTGAATATAGGATATAGGGGCATCAAAAAAGTCAAATACCGGATTACCGTCAAAACCCACTAAACCTATTTTACTAATAATTCCCTCTCCCATGTCCTTTATTGTATATAAACAAGCCAATGAAATCATGTTGGTGGCAAAAAGAAAAGCGTCTACACCGCCATCAATCATTTTAGGCAACAAACGGTCTGCGGACTTTCTGGGAGCTCCTGCCTCAAAAAGACCACGTTAGCCAAGTTTCTCTTACCGGCTTCATCCATAGCCTTTTTATAACCACGGATACGCTCTTTCATATGGATAAGGTTGACATCATAAGCCACCATACAAGGAGCGTTATAGCCTGCATTCAAAAGATGTTTGGTTGATATATAGGAAGCATTGAAGTTATTCAACGCCACATAGCTGACATTGATTTCCGGAAAATAGCGGTCGAACAAAACAATAGGGATATTATTGTTCACAAGTGAAGCGATGGATTTCTCAGAATTGTCACAAGGAACAATGATGAGTCCATCTACCCCTTTATTAATAAGGTTACTAACAACACGGGTCATCTTATCCTTATCCTCATCTGAACTTCCAAAAAGTACGGTATATCCCCGTTTGGTTGCCTCATCTTCCAATACACGCGCTAATTGAGAAAAAAATGGGTTGGAAATATCAGAAACCACTAATCCTATTGTTTTGTTTTGTCCACTACGAAGACTTTTGGCCGCAAGATTAGGCTGGTAGTTCATTTCATTGGCAATTTTCAATATGCGTTGGGCAGTTTCTTCTCCCACGCGATACTCTTTCTTTTTCCCATTCAAAACGAACGAAACCAATGCTGTTGAAACGCCTGCAGCTTCAGCAATATCCTTCAGCGATATTTTTTTTTAGTGACGACATATATTTGTGTAACGTTTTTGCTATATAATAGTATTATACTTTTAGGTTACCTCTTGAATCAGTAGCACTTATCGTATTCTCACGATGCAAATATAAACATAAAAATTAAATCTGCAAATTATTTTGCTAATTCGTTATAACATTTTTATATTTGCAGTACCAAATCATGCTAAAAACGATATGAACTACCATAAACGACACATAAAAATTAATTTTAAACTTTTAAAATCATGAAAACCAAGATTCTATTTACACTTTTATTCTTTGCATGCAGAATACACTACCTTTATGGACAGACTAACCTACAAATAGCTCCGGAAACTTTAGCAACTCCGGAAAAAAATGGAATATGGTTACAACCTGCTCAAAATACAAAAGCACAACCCATTTGGGGATTTGCAAATGGTATCCGAATAGGAATTGCTCCATTAGGAGGTCCACGTGGGCTAATTCGTATCTATACACCTTATTTAGAACATGATGAATTTGTTGTTACCAATTTCATTGCTTTTGAACCAATTGATAAAGCAAAAAATAATAGGGGGCTCTCAGAATTGGAATGGAGTCAACTTGATAATGTTCGTGGAAAACGTTTTTTGGAGTGGGAATACTCCTGAAGCTCCCTCATTCCCAAATCAATATTATCCAGCTCACGGAGTAATAGCAAAGGAAAATGGAGTTGAAACACTTACTGTGTATTTCTTTTGTGAAACTTTTGATAATGGTGCGGATATCTATGTCCGGACTAAATTCACAGAAGGAAAGCCTTATGAGTTTGAATTAACTACGTATACCACGGAAGAGTCAGATGAGCTAAATCGTTTTATACTCACAGCTACTATGGGAAACAAAGCAAGACTTAGGACATTACATCTCGCAGATGGTAAAACGAAAGAAGCCGGCCAATTATGGCCGAGCTATAAAGATTCTAATTTCACAGAACATAACCATACTCCAGTGGCAGAAATGATAAAAGATAAAAATGGAGGTGTATGGTTTATAGCGTCACCTGATGAGAAAGACCCTACAAAAGCTGTTATATGCTGAAGATACACATACACAATTGGAAAATATACTGGTAAAAAAGCAACGCAATATTTGGTATTGTTCCAATTCCAAGTAATTGAGTTTAGTAAGGAGTTGTGAATGGTCGTTATACTTATTGGGCAAGTAAATCTCCGATACCTGGTGGTATCGCTTATGAGAACTTTGAACTGACTGAACCATTTCAGTCTGGTCAAAGCTATATTTTTGGTATCACACCTCTTTCACCGGAAGAATTAATAAACCACATTATGAAATAAGAACGGACTACTTTTTGGGTAGAACTTCTTTTCCTCCTTATTTATCCCCTCTTTTGTTCTTAATTTATAGAACAGAAAAGGATAAAAGGTGGATAAAAATAAGAAAAGGATAAATTACAAAACTTACTAAATAGCTTATTACTCTAATGAGAGCAGCAGAAAATAGATACTCTATTTCTACTGTTTTCATTTTTTATATATATACAACTTTTCATAGTATAAAATCTCAAAACAATCTTTTAAAGTCAACTTAAGAGATACTTCTTAACTATTGTTGGGGTCTTCCTTCCGGCGAAGTTCTCAAAGCATTTCACTTGCTGGAACCAGTTGCTATCTTTGATGTTTGGCCAACTCTCGAATCGTGAGAGTCTGAGAGATTTGATTGTCGCTCTTGATGCTCATCATTCTAAATGTTATCATCTGGGGATGGGCAGAAATGTTTCAAGATCATCCTTGGCTAGAGCCAACGGGGACAGGGACTATCACATCTTTGAGGCGTATGCTTACTACTTGGTAAACGAAGCAAGACAAAAGCGTGTTACCGACATCTTCAAACTCGGTGGAAAACGTTTACGCCTTTGATTCAACAACCATTGATTTATGCCTCTCCGTATTCTGGTGGGCTAAATTCCGTAAGAAGAAGGGTGGTATCAAAGTGCATACATTATATGATGTGGAAACGCAGATACCTGCATCCTTTCACATTATCGAAGCTTCCGTGCATGATTCAAAGGCGATGAATGAAATTCCCTATGAATCTGGCTCCTATTATATCTTTGACCGTGCTTACAACAACTTCAAGATGTTGTATCGGATTCATCAGATAGGTGCTTACTTCGTTGTCAGAGCCAAGAAAAATCTTCAATACATGCCTATCAAGTGGAAGCACAGGTTACCTAAAAACGTATTTTCAGATATGACTATTGGATTGACGGGCTTTTATCCCAAACAATACTATCCCGAACCTCTTCGCTTGGTTAGATATTGGGATGAAGAACAAAAACGTGAGTTTGTTTTTTTAACGAATGCAACACACATTTCTGCCCTTCAAGTTGCTGAACTTTACAAAAAACGATGACAAGTGGAACTGTTTTTCAAATGGCTGAAGCAGCACCTCAAAATCAAAAAAGTTTTGAGGTACTACCGAGAATGCCGTTCGGATACAAATCTACGCTGCTATATGCACCTACTGCCTGGTCGCAATTGTTCAACACGACATGCAACTGGATAGGAGCACGTACGAAATTCTTCAAATATTGAGCATCTAGTTGACAGATCAAAACGCCTCTTCGAAGACCTCTTTGACAAAACTAAAATTGCAAAATGACAAAGAACGATTTGGACCAAATGGACCAAGTTTATTTGATTTTTAATAACGTCCCAATTTTAATGGGACACTAATGTTCAATTGCCATTTATAAAAAAATCTGCGATTTACAAGAATTTCAAAGGACTATTCTATTCATCACCTTTTTCCCGCCCAATAAACTCCCCCCAATATCAGCACCGCCCCCATCAGAGCAACCATCGTCAGCCGTTCTCCCAACAGAAAAGCAGAACCTATCAGCGTGAAGAGAGGATTCAGATAAATATAGTTGGAAGCTCTTATTGTTCCTAATTGTTTCAATATTACATTCCAGACTACAAAGCAAATCAAGGAAGCCAATACACCCAGGAAAAGTAAATTGAACAGAATAGCCGGCTCGAGAAGACGGGCAATGTCGAAATTCCAGGGATGAATCAGAAATGCAGGAAGAATAGTCAATACTCCATAAAAAAATATCTTACGGGTAATGAAAGTTATACCATAACAATTGGACATTTTTCTCATTATCAAGCTATAGAATGCCCAGGAAAAAGCAGCAAGCAAAGTAAGGAAATCACCTAAAGGAGAAATTTTCAATACAAAGCTACCGTTGTAAACCACCAATGCCACACCAACCAACGCCAGTAAAGAACCGCCTATCAATCCACGGGTGGCCTTCTCCTTTTTATAAATCCACAAAGAAAGAATGGTGGTGAGCAACGGAGCCGTACAGACAATAAACGACACATTCGTCGCCAATGTAATCTCCAAAGCTGTATTTTCTGTAAAAAAGTAGAATGAACCGCCTGTCATGCCTCCTAAAAACATCCAAAATTCATCTTTCCAATTGTCGGCAAACAGTTTTCGGGGAGAAATAAGCCAAATGCCCATATAAGCTATCAGGAAACGAAGCAAGAATATTTCCTGCGGAGAAAGACCGTGCCCAATCAATACTTTCGTTGAAATAAAGGTCAGCCCCCAAATACCTACCGTAAGGACGGCAACAAGATGATAAGTATAAATTTTTCATTGCGTTCATACACTTCCGACAAGTCGCACAAATATACGTACTTTCTTTTTTCAATACAATGAAACCAACCATAAATAATGTTCAAGGAGGATTTACTAAAACTCGAAGGAAGATTTACTAAAACGGGAGGAAAGATTTAGTAAATCTTCCTTCGAGTTTTAGTAAATCTTTAAACCCCTTATTAGAAGCCTATTGAACGAACTCTCATTTATCGGCAGAATAATAAACAACAATCTGCCGAATACACAGACAAAAAACACAAAGGATGAAATCTTCCCAGACTTCATCCTTCGCTATATCCTAAAAATCTTTTAGTAAATATCCTATTGAATTAATTTAGCTATTATTTGTATTACAAACAAAAAATTAGTTTTAAAAGCACATCACAAATGTAAGTAATAAAAAGTGAATTATCAAGTCTTTGCCATTGTTTTTTATGTTACTTCGCTACAAATCTGAAAATAAACCCGTAACTTTGCACCGATATTAACCGAATACTAACCGGTTTTAACCATTGAATAAACAATGTTTTCAACAAAATATTAATAAGTACCACTATGGAATACAATTTCAGGGAAATTGAAAAGAAATGGCAGAAAAGGTGGGTGGAAAACAAAACCTACCAAGTGACGGAAGACGAAACGAAGAAAAAATTCTATGTACTGAACATGTTCCCCTACCCCTCCGGTGCGGGATTGCATGTAGGTCATCCGCTGGGATATATTGCTTCGGATATTTACGCCCGCTACAAACGACTGCAAGGTTTCAATGTACTGAATCCCATGGGATATGACGCTTACGGACTTCCAGCAGAACAATATGCCATACAAACGGGACAGCACCCTGCAATTACGACCGTCAACAATATCAACCGATACCGTGAACAGTTGGATAAGATAGGTTTCTCTTTCGACTGGAACCGCGAAATCCGTACCTGCGAACCCGGAATATTACCATTGGACCCAATGGGCATTCCAAAAGATGTTCAACAGCTACTACTGCAACGATGAAAAGCAGGCACGTCCCATCCAGGAACTGATTGAAGCATTCAGCCAAACCGGTACCGAAGGAATAAACGTGGCTTGCAGCGAAGAACTGAGTTTCACCGCCGCAGAGTGGAATGCCAAGAGCGAAAAGGAACAACAGGAAATCCTGATGAACTACCGTATAGCCTATCTGGGCGAGACGATGGTAAACTGGTGCCCTCAGCTGGGAACCGTACTTGCCAACGATGAAGTGGTGGACGGCGTAAGCGAACGAGGCGGCTTCCCCGTCATTCAAAAGAAGATGCGTCAATGGTGTCTCCGTGTATCTGCCTATGCACAACGCTTACTGGACGGACTCGATACCATCGACTGGACCGAATCCCTGAAAGAAACCCAAAAGAACTGGATAGGACGCAGCGAAGGCGCTGAAATAGAATTCAAGGTAAAAGACAGCGATTTGGAATTCACTATCTTCACCACCCGTGCAGATACCATGTTCGGCGTCACCTTCATGGTATTGGCTCCCGAAAGCGAACTGGTACAGCAACTTACCACCGACACACAGAAAGATGAAGTAAACGCTTATCTGGAACGCACCAAGAAACGTACCGAACGCGAACGTATTGCCGACCGTAGCGTTACCGGCGTATTCTCCGGAAGCTATGCCATCAATCCCTTTACCGGTGAGGCAGTTCCCATCTGGATAAGCGACTATGTACTTGCCGGATACGGTACGGGTGCCATCATGGCTGTGCCTGCGCACGACAGCCGTGACTATGCTTTTGCCAAGCACTTCGGTCTCGAAATTCGTCCGTTGGTAGAAGGCTGCGATGTAAGCGAAGAGAGCTTCGATGCCAAGGAAGGCATTGTATGCAACTCTCCACGCGAAGGCGTTACTCCCTATTGCGACCTCTCACTGAACGGGCTGACCATCAAGGAAGCGATTGCCGCTACCAAGAAATATGTGAAAGAGCATAACTTGGGACGTGTAAAGGTGAACTTCCGTCTGCGCGATGCCATCTTCTCACGCCAGCGCTATTGGGGCGAGCCGTTCCCGGTTTACTACAAGGACAACATGCCTTACATGATTGACGAGAGCGCCCTGCCCTTGGAACTGCCCGAAGTAGCCAAATTCCTGCCTACCGAAACCGGTGAACCTCCATTGGGACATGCCGCAAAATGGGCTTGGGATACCGTAAACAAATGCGTCGTAGAAAACGAAAAGATAGACAACATCACCGTCTTCCCGCTGGAACTCAATACTATGCCCGGATTTGCCGGTTCAAGCGCCTATTATCTGCGCTACATGGACCCACACAACAACCAGGCACTTGTAGACAAGAAAACGGATGAGTACTGGCACAATGTAGACCTTTACGTAGGCGGTACCGAACATGCCACCGGTCACTTGATATACTCCCGTTTCTGGAATAAGTTCCTGTACGACCTCGGCATTTCCGTAGCCGAAGAACCGTTCCAAAAGCTGGTGAACCAAGGTATGATTCAAGGACGGAGCAATTTCGTCTATCGCATCAAAGATACCAATACATTCGTGTCCCTAAATCTGAAAGACCAGTACGACACTACCCCACTCCACGTAGATGTGAATATCGTATCCAATGATGTTCTGGACCTTGAAGCTTTCAAGGCATGGCGTCCAGAATACGAAACTGCCGAGTTTATTCTGGAAGACGGCAAGTACATCTGTGGATGGGCTGTGGAAAAGATGAGTAAATCCATGTTCAACGTTGTCAATCCCGATATGATTGTCGACAAATACGGTGCCGACACTCTCCGCATGTACGAAATGTTCCTCGGCCCGGTAGAACAATCAAAGCCGTGGGATACAAACGGAATAGACGGTGTGCACCGCTTCATCAAGAAGTTCTGGTCACTGTTCTACGACCGCAACGACAATTATCTGGTAACGGATGAACCTGCCACCAAGGAAGAACTGAAATCCCTCCATAAACTGATTAAGAAAGTGACAGGAGACATCGAGCAATTCTCTTACAACACAAGTATCAGTGCCTTTATGATTTGTGTAAACGAGTTGTTCGGAATGAAGTGCAGCAAGAAGGAAATCCTGAACCAGTTTATCATCGTTCTGGCTCCCTTTGCTCCGCATGTATGCGAAGAGTTGTGGGAGACACTGGGCAATGCAGGCTCCGTATGCGATGCCAAGTGGCCGGTATGCAACGAAGAATACTTGGTGGAAAATACGGTCAACTACACCGTTTCCTTCAACGGAAAGGCACGGTTCAACATGGAGTTCCCGGCAGATGCGGCATCGGATGCCATCCAGACTGCTGTATTGGCCGACGAACGTTCTGAAAAAATGGATGGAAGGCAAGTCCATCGTCAAAGTAATCGTAGTGCCGAAGAAGATTGTGAACATCGTTGTCAAATAACAGATATGCAAATTACAAAACCAACCAAAGCGGAAGTGACGAGAGAGCTGAAGGATTATATCTTCATCACTCTGGGACTCATCAGCTATGCACTGGGATGGGCGGCATTCCTCATTCCCTATCAGATTACGACCGGAGGTACTACCGGTATCGGTGCCATCATCTATTATGCCACCGGATTTCCCATCCAGTGGTCATACTTCATCATCAATGCCGTACTGATGACTTTTGCCATCAAGATACTCGGACCGAAGTTCAGTATCAAGACCACGTTTGCCATCTTCGGACTGACCTTTTTTCTATGGTTTTTCCAGCTGTTGGTGAATGGTCCCGATGGTGTCCCTCCCCAACTGCTGGGTGAAGGACAAGACTTCATGGCTTGTCTGATAGGTGCTGCAATGTGCGGTGCCGGACTGGGTATCGTATTCAACTGCAACGGTAGCACGGGAGGTACGGATATTATTGCAGCCATCATCCACAAATACAAAGATGTCACACTGGGACGCATGGTGATGGCCTGCGACTTTATCATCATCAGTTCCTGCTACGTGGTATTTCATGACTGGAGACGTGTGATATTTGGTTTTGTAACTTTGTTTGTCATCGGATTTGTACTGGACTACATAGTCAACAGTGCCCGCAATCCGTTCAATTCTTTATTTTCTCCAAAGAATATGAAAAGATTGCCGACCGCATCACCAAGGAAACCCATCGCGGTGTAACGGTACTCGACGGTATCGGCTGGTACAGTAAACACAACGTGAAGGTACTGGTCGTACTTGCCTACAAACGCCAATCGGTAGAAATATTCCGGATGGTGAAAGATATAGACCCGAACGCTTTCATTTCCCAAAGTTCCGTCATCGGTGTATACGGAGAAGGTTTCGACCGGTTGAAAGTGAAATAGGGACTTGTATAAGCCACAAGTATAAGGAGAACATAATATGAGAAAGAAATTTGTATTTGCCACCAACAATTCACACAAACTGGAAGAAGTGACTGCCATTTTGGGAGAAAAGGTCGAACTTCTCAGCATGAAGGATATCAAATGCGATACTGACATTCCGGAAACTGCAGACACACTTGAAGGAAATGCTTTGCTGAAAGCAAAATATATCTTCGATAACTATCATCTGGACTGTTTTGCCGACGATACCGGTTTGGAAGTGGAGGCCCTTGGTGGGGCACCGGGTGTATATTCCGCCCGTTATGCCGGCGATGCACACAATTCGGAAGCAAACATGAAGAAGTTGCTGAAAGATATGGAGGGCATCGAGAACCGTAAGGCACAATTCCGTACCGTATTTGTACTTATCATCGACGGAAAGGAACATCTGTTTGAGGGCATCGTGAAAGGAGAAATCACAAAAAACAGAAAAGGTACTTCAGGTTTCGGTTACGATCCCATATTCATTCCCGAAGGATATACGCAGACTTTTGCAGAAATGGGGAATGAACTGAAGAATAAAATCAGTCACCGGGCATTGGCCACTAACAAGTTGTGTAAGTTTTTAATGAGATAATGTTTTAATGTGCTGATATACTAATGCGCCAATGTGCTAATTAGCTGCGCTGTCACGCCGAAAGGTCATTAGCACATTAGCACATTGGCATATCAGCACATTATAACCCCAGTTGAGCCGATATTTCCAACATCCTCTTAATCGGTTTCACTGCTTTTTCTGCAATCTCAGCATCCACCTTTATTTCCGGTGATTCGTTTTTCAAACAATCATAAAGCTTTTCCAGTGTATTCAGCCGCATGTAACTGCATTCATTGCAGGCACAAGTGCTGTCGTTGGGAGGAGCCGGAATAAATGTTGTCTGCGGGCATTGTTTCTGCATCTCGTGCAGGATACCGCTTTCGGTAGCTACAATGTAGCTCTTTTCGGGATGTGCCACTGCGTACTTCAGCAAAGCTGCCGTAGAGCCTACCACATCGGCCAGTTTCAAGACTGTACTCTTGCATTCGGGATGTGCCAGTACCACCGCATCGGGATGCTGCTGTTTTATTTCAACAATCTTTTCAACCGAGAATTCCTCGTGTACATGGCATGCGCCATCCCATAATAACATATTTCTTCCGGTAATGGAGTTGATATAATTACCCAAGTTCCGGTCCGGACCAAAGATTATTTTCTCATCTTTGGGGAAGCTTTCCACAATCTGCTTTGCATTGGTAGAAGTTACCACCACATCGGTCACCGCCTTTACGGCAGCCGTTGTGTTCACATAGGATATCACCGTATATCCGGGATGCTCTTTGACAAACTGACTGAATTTGTCTGCCGGACAACTGTCTGCCAACGAACAGCCTGCTGCCATATCGGGCACCAGTACCTTCTTGTCGGGACAAAGTACCTTCGCCGTTTCTCCCATGAAGTGCACACCGCACATCACGATGATGTCTGCCTCCGTCCGGGCCGCCCATTGCGCCAAAGCCAGACCTGTCGCCCACGTAATCGGCTATATCTTGTATTTCACCTTTCTGGTAGTAGTGTCCCAGAATGATTGCGTTCTTCTCCTTCTTCAGCTGCTTGATAGCTTCTATAAGATTATCCATAATTATATTTTTTTAATTTCTCTTTCTTCTTTAAAAATCCTTTGATAGTAATGATAGGCTGTTAACAGTGTGGACAATAAATACGATTTTTCTTGCCTATGAAGTTATTAGTATCAAGCTGAATTTTACTCTTATGCTTATAAACCGGGGTTTTTAAGTTTATCCGTTGATAATAAGACTTCTGCTAAACAGCATTAACATGTTGTTAATAATATGCAAAGTTAATAACTTTAGAGTTATAAACCGATGAAACCAGGCTGAAAAATATGTTGAATGAAGCCTGGAAAATTCTCCTTAACTTTTTTGGTTTGTTCGTTTCACTGCTGTAATATGCAGACCTTTGAATAATGCAAGGATTATTTTTAAAATTGTTTCCCTATTGTATTGACACCTTTTCAACGGTTATTAACCGGGATATAAACGGAAAAAAGTATCTTTGCAGGGAGATTTAAAAGTATATTGTCATGCGTAAACTGAAGATAACTGAACTGAATCGTATTAGTGTAGAGGAATTTAAGGAAGCCGAAAAACTGCCTTTGGTAGTGGTATTGGATAATATCCGCAGTCTCCATAATATAGGTTCCGTTTTCCGTACTTCGGATGCTTTCCGCATCGAGTGCATTTATCTTTGTGGCATTACAGCTATCCCACCCCATCCGGAGATGCACAAAACAGCTTTGGGAGCGGAATTTACCGTAGATTGGAAATATGTTGATAACTCTGTTGAAGCTGTTGATAACCTAAAATCCGAGGGATACATCGTTTATTCTGTAGAGCAGGCAGAAGGTAGTGTGATGCTGGACGAACTGGTGCTGGACAAGACTAAAAAGTATGCTGTGGTAATGGGAAATGAAGTGAAGGGTGTTCAACAAGAAGTGATTGACCATTCGCACGGTTGCATTGAAATTCCTCAATACGGCACAAAGCATTCGTTGAATGTATCGGTTACGGCGGGTATTGTTATTTGGGATTTATTCAAGAAACTGAGATAATAACAGGGCTGTTAATAAGCTGTCAATATTATCGGGTTTGTTGGAGCTATAGATCGAACACGGTGCATCTATAGATCCAGCGTGTTGCATCTATAGATCCAATAAACTAGTTCTATATAGGTATGATGAGAGATTTTATGAACAGTGGTTGATTATAAAAATCAACCACTTTATTCATTGTAAATTAATGCTTTATCTCCTACTTTATCCTTTTTGTTAACCATGTATTCAACACATATCGGTTGTATGTGGAAACTTGCTGTACAGTTTGGTGTCTTTTTCTTATTTTTTGTTATTATTTGCTGAATATATATAAATCATATCGATATGAAAAAGATAATATCTTCATGGATAGGCATTTTTGTAGGTTGTACTATTCTGGCAGCAGGTTTTGTTTACTTTATCAATCCTTATAATCTTGTTCCTGGCGGGGTGTATGGAGCTAGTATTGTGCTTCATAATCTGTTCCCTTCTATTCAGGTAGGTACTTTCGGTTATATGTTTGATATTCCTTTGCTTATCATTTCCGTGCTGGTACTGGGAGCAAAATTGGGAGCACGTACTATCGTGGCGGCACTATTCACTCCGCTTGCCATGAATGTGCTGTCTCTCCTCTCCTATCCTTCTGAAGAAGCGCTCCATCAGTTGGACCCTACACAGTTGCTGGGTGGCAGTCTGAATATGTCCGACCATTTGATGCTGACTTCTGTGATTGGTGCGGTGGTTATCGGTATAGGCTGTGGTATTGTAGTGCGTAGCCGGGCTACTACAGGAGGTACGGATATTGTGGCGATGATATTGCAGAAATATTGCCATATACGTTTTTCAAAGGCGATACTGCTGGTAGATGGCATTGTGGTGGGATTCGGCCTATTGGTTATCGGTTTCGGTATCGGAAATCCGGATGATGCTACACAACCTTCGTGGCATTTGTCTTTCTATTCACTGATAGCTATTTTTGTCACTTCAAGGGTATTGGCCTATGTGATAAATGGGGAGAAGAATGACAAGATACTGTTTGTCATCAGTGATATGCGCCTTACCGCTTTGCACGACTATATTCTTAAAGATTTGGACCGTACAGCCACTTGCATCAAAAGTAGTGGTCTTTATACCAATGTAGACAAGGAAATGCTGTTTCTTGTGGTGAGTTACAAGGAAGTGGTAGGTATCAAGCAGAAGATAAGGGAAGTAGACCCAAAGGCTTTTGTAGTGGTTACCGATGCTTATGATGCATTTGGTGAAGGTTGGAAAGAGCTTCCGATGGCAGGAGAGGTACAACCCGAATAGGTAGTAATAAACAATTGTTCATTCTGTTATTAACTGAATATATAGCTTAATATCAATTGTTTAATAACTGATTATTTATGTTGCTAACATAGTTTTCAACATGGTGTTAACGATAAGTTTTTTGTTTGAATGAACGGTATTGTTGCGAAGTCGATGATGTGGAACTTATGGCATGGTTGCCATAAATTGAGTGCAGGTTGCAAGCATTGTTATGTTTATCGTGGTGATGCCCGACGAGAGGTGGACAGTTCGGTGGTGGTGCGGACAAAAAACTTTGACCTGCCTTTGCGTAAAAAGCGTAACGGAGAATTCAAGATACCACCTGGAACATTTGTCTACACCTGCTTTACTTCCGATTTCTTTGTGGAAGATGCTGACAAATGGCGGGCCGAAGCATGGGAGATGATTCGTTGTCGCAGTGACCTGCATTTTATGATGATTACCAAGCGTATAGACCGTTTTTCTGACTGTCTGCCCGATGATTGGGGAGACGGATATGATAATGTAACCATTTGTTGTACGGTTGAAAACCAGACTTGCGCCGATTATCGCTTGCCCATCTATAGGAGAGCTCCCATAAAGCATAAGATAATAATCTGTGAACCGCTGCTGGAAAGGATAGATTTAAGTACTTATGCTGTTTGGCGAATGGATTGAACAGATAGTTGCAGGGGGAGAATCCGGTTACGAAGCCCGCCCTTGTGATTTTGAATGGGTGATGGACCTTTCGCAGAATTTG
>OIFH01000068.1_pt1 | contig 28610 bp, 23 predicted proteins | sample 1581951 | NCBI WGS metagenome assembly OIFH01 (sample SAMN04414075, study PRJEB24778) | human gut metagenome | material: faecal | host: Homo sapiens | reverse complement strand
TTGAACGATTGTTCAATGGGCCGAACAATATTCCTGACTTGGATGCTCCCACACCGGAAATCAGCAGGCAAGCAGTTTCTCTGCCGACATGGAAAACGCCATCGGGCAGGCTTTCGGAATCTTCGATTTTGAAGCCAATGGTCCCGACCCGCAGGAAGAGGCTCTCGCACGCAGGCTGCAACGCAAGAAGAAAAAGAAACGCCGCTCACGGGGTATCTCCTGAAAACAGTATTCATTCACCATTAAAATTATTCAATATGCAACAAGAAGATGATTTGAGAGGATTGGCAAAGGTCATGGAGTTCATGCGTGCCATATCCATCGTGTTTGTCGTCATCCACGTTTATTGGTTCTGTTACCGGGCATTCGTGGATGCGGGTATCAACATCGGAGTGGTCGATAAGATACTCCTGAATTTCCAGAGGACGGCGGGGCTTTTCAGCAACCTGCTGGTGACAAAAGTATTCGCCGTCATATTCCTTGCCCTGTCATGTTTGGGCACGAAGGGCGTGAAGAACCAGAAGATGACCTGGCGGAAGATATATACCGCCTTCCTTTCGGGGCTTGTATTGTTTCTTCATGAACTGGTGGATGCTTTGATTTGCCGTTCAATCCTACGGTCAATGCCGCCATTTACACGGTAACGCTGACCGCCGGGTACATCCTTCTTTTGATGTCGGGCGTATGGATAAGCCGTATGCTGAAACACAACCTTATGGAGACGTGTTCAACACCGCCAACGAGAGTTTCATGCAGGAAACGAGGCTTATCGAAAGCGAGTATTCGGTCAATCTGCCGACACGTTTCTATTACAGGAAACGCTGGAACAACGGTTGGATCAATGTAGTTAATCCCTTCCGTGCGTCCATCGTGTTGGGTACGCCGGGCAGCGGCAAGTCCTATGCCGTGGTAAACAATTTTATCAAGCAACAGATTGAAAAGGGCTTTAGTCAATACATCTACGATTTCAAGTATCCCGACCTATCTACTATTGCCTACAACCATTTGCTGAACCACCCGGACGGCTACAAGGTAAAGCCGAAGTTCTATGTGATCAACTTCGACGACCCGCGACGCTCTCATCGGTGCAATCCCATTCACCCGGATTTATGGAAGATATTACGGATGCCTATGAGAGTGCCTACACAATAATGCTCAACCTCAATAAAACGTGGGTGCAAAAGCAGGGCGACTTCTTCGTGGAGTCACCTATCATTCTGTTTGCCAGTATTATCTGGTATCTCAAAATCTATCAGAACGGGAAGTTTTGCACGTTTCCCCATGCTATCGAGTTTCTGAACCGCCGTTACGAGGATATATTTCCGATACTGACCTCTTATCCGGAGCTGGAGAACTACCTTTCGCCGTTCATGGATGCGTGGCTTGGAGGGGCTGCGGAGCAGCTCATGGGTCAGATAGCGTCGGCAAAAATCCCGCTTTCGAGGATGATTTCACCGCAGCTCTACTGGGTGATGTCAGACAGCGAGTTTACGCTGGACATCAACAATCCCGAAGAGCCGAAAATCCTCTGCGTGGGTAACAATCCCGACCGTCAGAATATCTACGGTGCGGCACTCGGTCTGTATAATTCCCGTATCGTGAAGCTCATCAACAAGAAGGGGATGCTGAAGTCATCGGTCATCATCGACGAGTTGCCCACAATATACTTCAAAGGGTTGGACAATCTTATAGCTACCGCCCGAAGCAACAAGGTTGCCGTGTGTCTGGGCTTTCAGGATTTCAGCCAGTTAGTGCGTGACTACGGGGACAAAGAGGCGAAAGTGGTGATGAACACTGTCGGCAATATTTTCTCCGGTCAGGTGGTGGGGGAAACAGCCAAGACGCTCTCCGAGCGGTTCGGTAAGGTGTTGCAGAAACGGCAGTCCATCTCCATCAACCGGCAGGATGTTTCCACCTCCATCAACACGCAGATGGACGCGCTCATTCCACCGAGTAAGATTTCCGGGCTTACGCAGGGAATGTTTGTCGGTTCTGTATCCGACAACTTCAACGAGCGTATCGAGCAGAAGATTTTTCATTGCGAGATTGTGGTGGATGCCGAAAAGGTGAAACGGGAAGAAAGTGCCTACAAGAAAATTCCCGTCATTACAAACTTCACGGACGAGGACGGCAACGACCGCATGAAGGAAACGGTGCAGGCGAACTACCGGCGCATCAAGGAAGAGGTGAAGCAGATTGTGCAGGAGGAACTGGAGCGTATCAAAAACGATCCGGTGCTGTGTAAACTGCTACCAGATAATGAGACTGTCTAACAAGTCCCCAAAATTGAAAATTATCCCTATCGAAGTTTGAAGTGACCCCCAAAAGTTGGATACAATTTTTTGGGGGGCACTTCAGTTCTGACGGGTAAAATCGTAAAATTCGGACTTGTTAGACAAATACTTACGCGGTTTCAACCTCAGGTACTGAATCTATCGAATTGACAAATTTAACCAATTGCGGATCTGAATCTTTTTGTATGAGGTTTCGGAGACTCTTTTTCAATTCATAAGCATCATCCCCTGCTGTATTTATTAAATCCATATAAAAATCTTTGTTTTGCAGAATCAATGAACGGCATGCCCCATCGGAAATTACAGGTTTCACTATTTTATCAATAACGTCTCCAGCTTGACTTTTCAAATTACCATGCGATCTAAGCCATGTTTCGAAAAATTGAAACTTTATTGCATTGATAGTCTTTTTACCGATGCAGAAATCATTTCTTATATCGGTAACTGTCGATTTAATTTTTCGTTTATCCAATCTTTCAACTATATTCTTGAAACAATTAGGGAAAGGATTCAAACTTTGAGTTCCAGAAGCAATATCCATCAGAATCTTTTTGCCAAATTCAGTCAAGTTATCTGGCAAGGATTTGATTTTAGCCAGTAAATGTTTTATTGCGACAAACCAATAATATGATGTATGTGCTGTTCTTTGGGCGTATAATGTATCAACACTTATTTCAGACAACGCTTCGAACGCTATTTTATTGATATGATCGGTCAGGACATTGCTTATTTTAGTGGTCAAATCGTAAAAAGATGCGTCAGGAATTACATCTTTAATATTGTTCTTAGTGATATACTTATCCAAATCGGTATTCCACTCTGCTAAATGCTCGATAAATACCTCATCCGTTACACCTATTCTGTTCTTAATATCTTCAAATTGGGGCAATATGTCTGAGAGCAATAATTTATAGCCAAGTTTATGATTTACCATGTATTGTAGTGTTTCATTTAATAGCGGTATATTCCATCCCACACTATTTACTAATAAGTCTCCATGATCCACATAATAGTCCATGAGTTCTGCAACATATTTTATATCTCCACCCTCTATTAAGGAAACGGAATGACCATGTGCCAATTGCATGGCGACTAAATCGTAATATCCAGACTCTTTAATGTTTCGGCCATCAGTTTCTAATTCAGAATGCAACTGATTTATGTAGGTTGAATCTAACGTTACAGGTAAAGGTCTTTCTTCGTCAGATGCCAATAAACGATAGGTTGTAAATATAGCCCCTATATTATCTTTATTTACATTCTGTTCATCAATGCAATTCGTGATCGCTTGCAAAAGCGTTGGAAACGTATAGGTAGAATTATCTTTTAACGTTTTTACAATATCTGCATGGTCGAAATTATCGGGTAGTAAGTTTGCCAAATAATTATCGAGCGCCTCCGAATTTGTTGCTACTTGATAATATTTATATGCTTTAGTTGTCGCGTTATCCCGATAGGCAGCATCTGTTGCATTTGCAGCTTGAATATAATCGATAAATGTATTTGGCTTGACTGTTTTTGCTTCAATCAATGACGTAAATCGCACGCCAACTTATTTTGCGCAATAAACCTGTCTATTGCATCTAACGTTTTGAAATAGTCGCCGCCATTGAAGTCATTGAACCGAACTATCTTCTTATATAATTGAGCAATCACATGGTTTTGGCTTTCCGTGTCTAAATGCAACAGCAGTTCTTGGTATTCGACAGGGAACACCTGCTTCTCTATGGATTCTTTTAATTTCAATTGTGCTATTCTTTGCCATACACGCAGAATAACATCGCTCTTTCGAGTTAATTTATGCAAACAATGTATAATCTTATCGATAAGCGCATTGTCCATACATTGTATAACTTCTTCTAATACAGTGTCAAATTGTTTATTAGTCTCTGCATATTGATTTATGTCGTGGTCTTCTTCTCCGTTGATGCAGCCTTCAATATATTTTTTCAATGGAATTTGTCGAGCATCTTCAACATCGACACCATATACCAAAGCTGCAATTTCGCGTTGTGTTTGCAGATCATTGTTAATTATTGTTTGAATGCCATTCAGATAGTCGCCGGACAATATTTGTTCTACTGGATTTGCCAGAATATCCGTCTTCTTCAAACAGAACAATGCTATGTTTATCATCAAAATTTCGTTACACCACTCTTGTTTAAGAGCGACCATCTCATTGATATATGATATAATTTCCCTAACATTGGCATTAGGATTTACCAATCTGAATATCCGATTTATAGTTTCTTTCGCTTCATTTTCTGTTTCTCCAAATGCTTCAACAAACAGTTTGTTGAATATACTTCGATAGTCGGTAATAACAGGAGGAGCAACACGATAAACAATAGGGAAAGTTTTATTGATAAAATACTTGGTCAGTTGTTTCGTTTGTTCGTCGGTCTCATCTCCGAATGCACAAGCTAAATGTGTTTCATCGAAAGGAATAACAGCCCAAACATTTTCAAAACCGCTATCGGCGAAGAACGTATGGATAGAAGACCATAATTCTTTTACTTTTTCAGCGGGGAGACGATCCATGTTGTCAAAAACAAGGACTAATTTACGTTGTCCTTTTTCCTTGATAAAATCAGAAATGTCTTGCATCCATGTTTTGAACTCGTAAACCGTTGGTTCGTCTTCGCTCAAAGTCTCATAGCAAACGTCCTTTTCGACTTTATCTTGATAAATAGCTAACATATAACTCCATCCATATTTATGATCTTTGCTATATGCCCATTTCCAAACGCACAATGCAATAAGAACTGGCAGTGCAGCTATGATAATAGACAATAAAGAAAACCACCATGTTGTGGGTGTAGGTTTTACTGCATACGCAATAAATGTAAATATCGGAGTTAAAACTGCAACCAAAAATGCCGCAACCATACCATTACTGATAAGGGGATATTTTTCGGTTACGGTCTCCGTTTTACGGGCTAATAAATATTTCAGCTTTTCAGACCATGATACGGTTTTCGTACCTCCACCTTTGACTTTTATTGTTGCATTTCCAGATAGGATACCATCATCAATAAGTTTGCTTGTAAGCAATTCCAATATAGAGCGGCGTTGCAAGTCCTCTTGATGTCCCCATGCGTCATACTCAAAAAAGTAATAGTCGTCTGATAATTCACGTTCCAACATTTTAACCACGTTGGATTTTCCAGATCCCCAAATACCTTCGATGCCGATAATTCGAGGTAAAGTACATTCCTCATCCAATGAATCATTCTGACAAAAATGGCGAGCAATAGTTTTTGCCAACCTTTCTTGCGAACCTCCATCGAATTTGTCAATACCACACGGTTTATTTTGGATAAACCGCGGATATTGCTGTTTGGATTGTAGTTTTGTTTCCATATACGTAATTTATTGATTATACGAACTCCAAATAATTCTCCCGATTTACCACATGAAACTCGGCATAGGGATAGGCTTCTTGGAAGGCTTTCGGTGCGGCCGGCATTTTATTTCCCCACTTGAACTCCAAGGCGGTAAGACTGTCGGCACTCTCCTCAATCAGGTCGATTTCCTGTTTGTCGTAGGTGCGCCAGAAATAGAACTCCCTGTGCAGTCCCTCATTGAAGTTCGCTTTGCGCCGCTCTCCGATGATGTAGTTCTCCCACAGCGCACCGACATCCTGCCGAATGGCCAGCGGTGAGAAAGCCCCGATAATGGCATTGCGAATGCCGTTGTCGTAGAAGTACCACTTGCCAGCTTTTGTAACCTCCTTGCGTAGGTTACGCGAATAAGCCCCCAGACGATAGATAACGAAGACCTTTTCCAATAGGTCGAGGTATTTTTCAACGGTCGTCTTGCTCATGCCGAGTTGTTTACCTAACTCTTCGTAAGAAACTTCGCTGCCCAACTGAAAAGCTATCAATCGCAGTAGATCGCGCATCTTGCTCGAATTTTTTAAGCCGTCAATTGCTAAGATATCTTTAAGCAGGTATGCACCGACAATATCACGTAGGTAGTCTGTTTTACGTTCATAGTTCTCCATCATTACTACTTCGGGATAGGAACCGTAAATCAAGCGCGCTTCGAGGTTCTGGCGGGTTTCAAGTGCCGTTTCCGTCTGTGCGATTTCCCGTTGCGAGAATGGTGTAAGGAGAAATTGCGTACTGCGGCCGACCAACGGTTCACCAGTCTTATTCAGCAAATCGAATGACGAAGAACCACTTGCCAAGACACTTATTCCCGGTATTTCATCAACTATCAACTTCAGAATACTACCGATTTGTGGTATGTTCTGTGCCTCATCAATAGCCAGCAAATCAATACCATCCAATAAATGCCGATAATTGGCTATTGAGCGATTCTCCAATAGTGCTAATGTGTCGTAGTCTTCGCCGTTGAGCATCATCGTCCTACCTGAATAGTTGTCCACAATTTTACGCATCATTACCGTTTTACCAACACGGCGAGCACCAAAAATCAGTACTGCTTTATTGGGCGCGATTCGTGCAGTAATCTTCTCTTGAAGTATTCTATTTACTGTTTCCATACCTTATAAAATATAATGCAAAGATAATCATATTTTTTTAATTGGCGAATTTTACAAAAAAAACGGGCTATTAAATGGCGATTTTTACAACCACAATCTTATGGAAGTTGTTTCATTGTTTTTAGTAATGATATATGTTCATACTATGATGACTCAATAATTTACCAGACATACGTTTCTGAAATTTGTCCTTATAGGAATGAAAAACTCACATATATTGTGCTAATTAATATATAATTAAATGAAAATAAAAAGACAGGATACGAGTATTCCTGTCTTCTCATATGTAATGGATATTTTTTTATTTTCTCATCCGCTCCAACTCCTCATCACGCAACATTCTCTCGTTCAGTTTTTCCTGCATCCTGTCAATGAAATAGGTGCGGCTTTCGTTCTTCCGGCGTTTGATATCAGTGTAGAAGCGGTAGCAGTCTTTAGAATCAACCCCGAATATCTTATAGAGAAGTGGGGCGAGCTGTTTGAGCGGCATATTGCCGTTGTTGATGCAGCCCATCACGTCTATGCCGTAGATAAGTTCCACGAGGTCGATGGCATTGCCCGTCCATTGAAGAAGGCTGGCGGTGGTTTCTGTTGCGTTGTTGGCGGATATTAGTGGTGGCACTTGGGGCGTGGCAAGGAATTCTGCATCTTTCTTACGAAAGACAGAGCCTTGCTGACGTAGGCGGCAATCTCTCTTTTTTCTTCTGACAGATTACGTACGGGATGGTGCTGCAACTCGATTTCGATGTAGGCAAGCGCGATGACGGTAAGGTTCATGTCCATGCCGCCGTTGCACAGTTCGATCACTTGGGTGGCGAAAGCCGTGTATGCCGTTTCCATATTGCAGTCGCCGGCTTCGTTTATCAGGCGGAAAAAGTCGGTTTCCGCCAGCAAGAAATAATTCATGGTTCTGTCAATTTTGAAAATTACACTTTGTTTTCTGCGTGCGCACATGAATATAATTGGCAAAAAACGCGGCAGAAAATAAAAAATCCAACACTCAATTTTACAAAGTGCTGGATTTCAGAGGTATAAAATTCAGTATTTTTTCACAAGGACAAATTATCTCCGACTTAAATTGTTTGTAATCGGAACATTTATTCTATTCCTGAAAATAGAAATGTATGCTTGCCGCACATTTTGGCTATCTTGCTTTTTTATCAAGGATATAGATAATGCGACATACACCGTTGGGATAGCTTTTCAAAGAGGAAAGCGTCCAGTGTTGCTCTGGCAGAGCCGACTTAAAAAAATGTCGTCCGCTTCCGGATATGAAAGGAACGGTGTATAGTATGATTTCATCCACAGCGTGCATCCGCAGCAGTCCGTTTATATAGTCTGCCGTGTCCGGTGTGGCTTCCGCGAGGTAACGGATGTTTGTGCAGTCTTTTCTCCATTCGTGCAGCATTGAAATGGAATAGTCCGGTGTCACACGGTAAAAGGCTTTCTTCCTGATTTCATCAAGACCGCAACGGTCAAGGCACAAATCCTGATGTGCTTTATCATATAACTCTGAAGAAAGACATCCGTCCATCGTCAGTACGGCGAGAATCTGAACTTTACCCATAATCGTTTCCTTTCGTTAGGCAAGGGTAAAAAAGTAGCGTGCAATTCACACTACCTTCAAGCGATGGCTCTGGTAAAGCCTTTACGGAGAGTACGTGAATGCACGCTATGCGTAAGCATAGCATAAGCATCACGCAATCGTCTCCGTAGTTCCAATTTACCAGATTTTCGCTTGAAACGCCTTGCGGTCTTATCCTATATGTTGGCGGCGAAAAGCTCCTGCCAATCGCCGTTTTTCTCAAATGTTATGCAAAGATAGCCAAATTCAGTGAATTACGGGCTATGATTGCTTGAATTTATATTTAAGTCCATACTCTTCAAGTTTGCTGTATAGTGTTGTCCTGCCTATGCCGAGCAGTTCTGCGGCGACACTCCGGTTGCCGTTTGCCTGTTTCAACGCACGCAATATCCGCTCCTTATCCTCCGCGTCATTGCGCAAGGCGAAGCTGACAGTAGAGGTCGGTTTCGTCACGGCAAGTTCCAGATGCTCTTTCATGACAACACCTTCCTGCGCCTGCAATACAGCACCCATAACTTTCTGCCGAAGTTCCCGCACGTTGCCCGGCCATGCGTGTGTCAGCAACGCTTTACGTGCTTCGGAACTGAACCCGCTCACGCTACACTCCAGCTCTCTGTTTGCCATATCACGGAAGAACTCTGCCAGCGGCATAATGTCTTCTTGACAGTCACGCAACGGAGGAACGGTTATCCCGAAGTCGTGCAGGCGGTACAGAAGATCCTGCCGAAAACGCTTTTCATTCACCGATACCTCCAAATCTTCATTGGTAGCAGCGATGATGCGGACATTGAAATTCCGGTCTGCCTTGTCTCCGACCGGGCGATACCGCCTCTCCTGTATGGCACGGAGCAACATCTGTTGGGTTTCCAACGCGAGGTTTCCTACCTCGTCCAGAAACAACGTGCCGCCTTCCGCCTCATGGAAATATCCTTTCTTGGCATTGTCCGCACCTGTAAATGCACCTTTGACGTGTCCGAAGAAAGCCGACGGTGCAAGCTCTTTGGAGAGTGAACCGCAGTCCACCGCCACAAATGGCTTGCCTGCACGTTTGCTCTTGTCATGCAACAGGTGGGCAATATGCTCCTTGCCCGTGCCGTTCTCACCAAATATCATCACGCTCATATCGGTGGCGGCTACCAGCCTTATGCGGTGCATGATTTTCTGAAAGGCGGAACCTTCACGGGCGAATATAGGCATACGGCGTTGTCCTGCCTGACGTTCTTTCAGTATGGAACGGATCAGGGGGACAAGTTTATCCTCCACAAGCTGTTTGGGAATATAGTCTATCGAGCCGAGTTTCATGCTTTCCACGGCGGTATTAACTTCGGCGTAGTCGGTCATAATGATGAAGGGCTGCATCTTTCCCTCCTTTCGCATCCAGCACAAAAGGTCTATGCCACTGCCGTCAGGCAGACGCAGGTCGGCAACCACGATATCATTATCTGTTGCCTGTTGCAGATGTTTCTTCGCGGTTGAGAGGTGGTAAGCCTTCATATTGCGGTAGCCCTCCCGTGACAGCATATTGCAGACATATTCGCAATACACGATGTTGTCTTCCACCACAATTATTTTTGTCTTATTCATCTTCGTATTTTCTCCTTTCCTCTTCTGCCAACCGTATTATTTCCACTCCCTTATCCAGCACGGCAGTCACGGCATGGCTTAACGCTTCACCATCCGGGAGAGCATCGCCACGAAGCAATCCGTAAAGTACATTCAGCGGTTGGTCGGCACGGAGCACCTCCCACGAACTGCGCAGGTGGTGGATCAGGGAATCCAGCTTTTGCAGGTCTTTTTCTTTTGCTGCATCCCGTACCGCCTGCATTTCCTTTTCTGTTTCAGTTATCAACTTTTCCAGCATGACGGCTTCATTGCCATAGGACAATAAGGCGGAAAAGTCCGGTTTCCCGTCCGGTGTCGCTTTTATGGCACACCTGTCGGAAACCTCCATCAGTTCCGATATGGAGAACGGTTTGAACAGGCATCCGGCAAAGCCTTTTGCCAATAGTTCCCCTTTGTTACAACTGCCCCGAAGCGGTTGCCACAACCACCGGGATTGTTGGTGAATTGCCCACGTTGGACGAACGCAACAGTTCCAGCAATTCGAAACCGTTTATATCGGGCATATTCAAGTCTGTCAGCAACAGGCTGTATTCTTTCTGGCGTATCATTTCCATCAGTGCCGCAGCATCGGTGCAAGTGTCGCAGTGTATTCCTTCTTGGGAATACATCTCTTTCAGCATCAGAAGTAATACCTCATCATTGTCAATGGCGACAACATCATGGAATTTATTGTTATGATAAACAGGTGTATTGCTTGTATATCCAAGCTGTTCTTCAGCTTCCTGCATAGAAATTTCAACTGTGAAACGACTGCCTTTCCCTTTCTTGCTGTCTAAACGGATTGTTCCGCCAAGCATCGACACAATATTACGCATTATGGCAAGCCCAAGCCCGAAACCCTCCTTTGCGGCGGCATTTGATAGACGTTCAAACGCACCGAACGCTTGTTTCTGTTCCTCTTCTGTCATGCCTGTACCTGTATCTTCAACGACCAGTGTCAGAACTCCATTATCATATTCAGTAATCAAAGAAACACCGCCTTCTTCTGTGAACTTGACAGCGTTTGACAGCAGGTTATTCCCGATTTGTATTATTCGCTCTTTGTCGGTCAATACAATGGCATCGTGTCCAGTCTTCACGGACAAGGACAGCCCTTTGTTCACGGCAACAGGCATGAACTCCGTTTCAAGTGTGTGCGTGATTGCTGAAATCCGGCAGGGTGACAGACGGGGCTGTTCCTTGCCGTTGTCCAGGCGGAAGAAGTCAAGCAAAGTGTTAAGCATATCCCGCATACGGTCGGAGGATTGCAGTATGTTTTGGATATACTGCCCGGACTTATCCTCACACTGTTCTTTCCGTATCAGTCCGGCATAGCCTGTTATTGCTGTCAGCGGTGTGCGCAGTTCATGGGTGATAGTATGTACCGCCTTCTTCCTTGACGTTATCAGTGCCTCGTTCCGTTGTACGGATTGTTCCAGTTGCCTTATCAAATCAGTTGTCTTGTGCTTGTATTGTTTAATGCTTTTTGCATCACGATGTATGATGATGTAGGAAATTAACAACAATAGAAGAACGAATCCCATTAAACCGCCTACTTGCATAAATGACTTTTCACGCATGGCAACTATTTCGTTTTCCCGGCTTTGCAGTTCGGTTTGTACCTTTTCTTCTATTTGGCAAATCAATTCTTGCAGTTGTCTGTTAAGTTCTGCATTACGAGCTGCAAGGCTGTCGGCTTGTTCCGACAATTGGCGATCCTGCACTTTCTGTTCGCTGATTACGTTTCTATTGACCGAATGAAGGATAGTGGTTGATACTGCTGGAGTTACTTCCTTTTTTTTGCCGAATATGCCTAAGAAACCTTTTCGTTTTGGCTTTTTGGACTGTTCCTGCACACTTTTTCTGTACAATAACCGGAATTTGATTGGCTATCTTCTTGTTAATAGATTGTTGTTCATCCATTAACCGGACTATCTGGAACATCTGTCGTTCCTTATCCTCTAAAAGACTGCGCACACTATCGATGCGCTCTGCTGGATAGGTGGCCTTGAAACGGCAGAGCATACTGTCCATTGCCATACGCCGTGCATGGTAATGCTCGATATCTTTATCGTTCCATTCCAGTATTGTTTCACCCAATAGAGAAAATTTTATCATTTGAATATTGATATTGTTTTATTTCTTTTCGGAGCTCGTCTATTTTTTTTATTGCCAAGTTCTAATGCTTCTATCTCCTGCCATTCATAGAGGCTATTATATGCCATACATCCGATAAGAATGGAGATAAGTATATATCCCAACCGTATTGCCTTATAGAAATTTCCTGACCGCTCCATTATTTTAATGACATTGATTTTTGGAACATGAATAAAAGTTTATCTTTTTCGTTCATGCGGATATTATCAGAATAACCGTCTTTTGTTATTTGATACCCACATGGCTTAACCATAAAAATGCCTAAGCCCTTAGTGTACGAACTTACTTCTGAGGCATAGTCTTTACTTGTATTTAATGGAACTTTCCCTTTAATATGACACCACTCATTATTACAACTGATGTCTTCAATCTCAGACATCAGTTTTTGCAAATCTGTAATAGCTTTGGAACTCGCTACTTGGGGTATCTGCAACTCAAAACAGAGCATCGGTTCGAGAATGTCCACACCTGACTGTTGCAAAGCCAGCCTGAAGACATAAGGGGTCAGCTGTCTGAAATCAGCAGGTGTACTTACCGGGCTATAATACTCGGCTTGAGTAAAAGTTACTTTCAGATCTGTCACTTCCCATCCATGTAAACCAGATTGGCAAGACATACGAATCCCTTCAAAAACGGCATTTTGAAAAGAATGGTTCAGATAACCATAGGAGATGTCACTTTCGATTTGCAACCCTGCCCCTAACGGTAAGGGTTCAAGAGTCAGCCCTATTGTGGCCCAGTAAGGGTTGGGTGGTACTTCGATCTGAATAATCTTATTGACCTTTTTTATAGGTCGTTCTTTGTAGATAGTCTTGATCTCATCAAAATGGACCTTTACGGAAAATCGTTCTTCCAGCAATGTCTGTATGATTTCCTTTTGGGTCAAACCATATAACGAGATTTCCAATTCATCACTATATGAGTTTATGGAAAAGGACAAAGACGGGTCTTCAATCCACAATGTATTCAGAGCGGATATCACCTTGCTTCTCTCTTCGGGCTTATTTGGCCGGACGGAGGATTTGAGAGCGGGATGCTGATGAGATAATCCTTGAATCAAACAAGGTTTAGCACCTAAATAATCTCCGATTCGAAAATCTTCTATATCTTCTACAATCGCGATATCATTGGCACCCACTTCATCAACATTTATCTCTCTGCCCTGATAAATAGTCTTTAGATTTTTAATCTTGATGAATTTTTCCGAATCGTTGATTCTTACAACGTCTCGAAGTCTCAGACTTCCGTCAATTATTTTAAGAAAACTTCTTTTATGCCCTTTGGGGTCATGCTCTATCTTATAGAGATAAGCTGAAAGTCTGTTTGAGACTGATGCCGGAGGAAGTATAAAAGAAGAAATGGCGTCCAACAACTCATTGATACCGATATTGAACATTGCTGATCCATGTAGCACCGGATAGACTTTGGCTTTTGCCACAAGAGCGATTATCGTATTCCAATAATCAGCCGGTGAAATTTCGCTATCCGCCAAATATCGTTCTAATATATCGTCGTCATGGTTGCATACAAATTCTTTGTATTCTTCCTTTATATATGTTTGGGAGCAAACCGGATAAACCGATCCATCGACAACAGTTTGCATAAACAGGACATCTTGCGACAGATTTGTTTTTATATCCATATACAAACGCTCCAAATTCACACCGGCACGGTCAATCTTATTGATAAATATAATTGTCGGGATTTGCAGCTTTTGTAAAGTACTGAACAGCAACTTTGTCTGCGCTTGTATGCCTTCCTTTGCGGATAAGATGAGGACTGCTCCATCAAGCATTTTGAATGTCCGCTCCACTTCCGCAATAAAATCCATGTGTCCCGGAGTGTCAATGATATTGCATTTCACTCCATTCCAGATAATAGATGTCGTAGAAGCCCGGACAGTAATTCCTCTACGTTTCTCTATATCCATAGAGTCCGTTATGGTGTCACCATTATCCACACGGCCGCACTTTTCCGTTGCTCCACTGGCAAACAGCAGATTCTCGGTTACGGAAGTTTTTCCTGCATCAATGTGAGCAAGAATTCCTAAATTTATAATATTCATTTGGATTAAGCAATAATATACTACAGTAGATGCATTGTCGAAACGCACCTTTTAATACCTCCTCGTAGCATATGAGAACTACAGGATTACTAACTCGTATTAATATGTATATTATTACTGCCGCATAACGATTACAAAATTACACAAAAAAATATATCTAACAAAAGTGGGAGGATTTTTTAACTTTTTACCATAGACATTTTATTAGGGAAGCGTAGGTTCAACTGGCAAGTACAAATAAGTAGAAATGTTTGAACAACACCGTTTTAGGAAGTTGAAAAATCAAGTTTCTCTCTCGGTATAGCGTTTATTTTGGCCAATATCTTCTTTAGTTTAGCATTTGTGTATTTCCCATTCGTGTTCTATTTAGCTCCTTATTATGAGTATGTAGCAAGTTACTTATCAAATTCAGCCTCTTTGAGGGTCAAATATGGTTTTGCAAATGGTGACTGACAAGACATAAACAAGGTCAGCAGGAATTTTTTACATAAATGGACATGAATGTATATAACCTAAAATAAGAATAAATTTTAATAAGGGCTGCCCAAAAAGAAAAAAAATGCAGTTGCCATCCTATAGATACTTGCAGAAAGGATAAAATTTACTTTTAGACCTTTTGGGATAGCCCTTATTAATACTTCAGATAAAATTCCTTAGGTTATATTTTCAATCCTTTGGACCGGGTTTCCTCCTTGGCATACAGTCCCGGACGCCCGATTATGACATGGTTGGCAACGATACTATCCGCCGGACTGCGTATCTGCGGCGGTGCATTTTCGGGATATTGCGCCTGCCTGTTCCTCACATCTTCCGCTTCCGGCTTGAGCTGTTGCCCTTCATTCTCCTTTTCTGCGACTTCGGGCGTGGGTGGCGCAAGCTCCAGCTGAATTTTTCGGTCAAGGGCGGCAAGTTCGGACTTCAACTGCTTCAGCTCGTCCTCCTTCTTCCACACCTTACCCGCTATCTCCTGTAACTGCGGTATCTCCATCTCCAGCACCTCGTTCTTCGCCTTGTACTGGTCGATGATGGAGGGTATCCTCTCCATCGCGTTGAGGAAGTTGCGGGCGGCGGCCAACGGGTCAGCCATCGCCAGATGCCCGTTGTTGTAGGTGTACTTGTAGTTCCCCTCGACCACGAAGCGGTTGTCGGTGAACTCCAATCCCTCTTTGAGTATCCTTTCGCTCACCACCTTTATCGGAAAACCGTAAAGTTCACCGACCTGCGTGTACAACCCTCCGGTCGTGGCATTCTTGGCTATCTCCTGCAAACGCTTTCCGATGACCTTCTCATCGGCGGAATCCACTCCGTCCACCTTTATTATATTAAGGCGGTTGCCCTCCTTGTCGGTCTGCACCACCGACAGGAAGCGGTTCCAGTCCTCCGTCATGGCATCTATGAAAGCCGTGTTGTTGCGCAACTCGCCGGTCTTTGACTCCAGCTTGAACTCCGAATCACGCTTGCCCTTGTTGAACGACTTGCGTTCCCCTTCGAGCGATGCGATCCGCTTTTCCAGTTTCGCCTTGTCCAACAGGTCGGTATTGCCGGAGAGCAACGCCATGTATTCCGAGAAATTCATGCCCGATTTTTCGTCCATTGCCCCCTCGTCGATGGTACGCGCACCCATCGCACCGCTTTTGAGCTGGCTTATGAAAGTCTGCTTGCAGTGCAGGAGGTTGAACTTGTAGCTGTCCAGTGACTTCTCCACCGCGTAGATGATTACATCCACGTTGTTCCCGGCGAAATGTTTGGCAATCTCATTACCTGCCTAACTCCGCGTCCGTCACGCTGTTGCAAGTCGGACGGTCGCCACGGCGTATCGAGATGATGGATAGCCACACACCGTTTCTGGGCGTTCACACCCGTTCCGAGCATAGAGGTAGAGCCGAACAGCACACGCACCGTCCCGGCGTTCATGGCGTCTATCACCGCCTTCCGCGCCTTGTCGGTCTTGCACTCCTGAATGAAGCGCACCTCGCTTGGCGGTATACCGTAGTCCTCCGTCAGTTTGCGCTTGATTTCCGAATAGACGTTCCACCCGTCGCCCGGCTGGTATGTCCCCAAATCAGAGAAAACGAACTGCGTGCCTTTCTGGGCGTCGTATTTTTGATAATACTCCGCGATCATCTTGGCACAGTGACTCGCTTTGTTGTCGGGATGATCTTCGTAATTCGGGTCTATCATGCGCATGTCGAGTGCCATTTTCCGGGCATAGTCCGTGGCGATGAGCATCTTCGCCTTTTCTTCCGTTTCCGAAAGCGGCAGCCTGCCCAACAAGGTGGCATCGCCCGTCTTGGCGAACTGCATCAGTTTCTGTATGAAGTCCTCCTGTTCCGGCGTGGGCGGTATATGGTGCAGTATCTCGTTCTTGGCAGGACGGTCAACGCCCACATCCTCCGCCGTGCGGTAGTCCGTGATTTCATTATAGAAGGCGGCAAGCTCCGGCACTTTGATGAAGTAGCGGAAACGCTCCTTCTGGACCACATTGTTCGTCACGTTAAATTCAAAATCCGTCGTCTTCTTGGCAAATATCGCCGCCCAAGCGTCGAAACACCTTATGTCCTGCCGTTCCAGCTCCTTCGGGCGCAGGTACTTGAACAGCAGGTACAATTCAGTCAGTGAGTTGCTGATAGTCGTGCCGGAGAGGAAGGTCGCACCCAAGTCTTTTCCTGTGCGCTCCTGTATGGTGCGTATGGCAAAGAGCATGTTAAGTGCCTTCTGGCTTCCCTCGCTGTTTCCCAATCCCGCCACACGGTCGTGGCGCGTGTTGAAAGTCAGATTCTTGAACTGGTGGCTCAAATCCGAAATTCCGGATTTATGTCATTATCAGAACTTTTAGGAATTTCCTGAATTTTGCATCAAGTTGCAGATTCTCATTTTATTGCATTTTAATATAGTTCGGATTATTTATTTAGTGAGTTGTTATGAAATGAGGCATTGTACTTATTACAAGCACAACACCCCATATTCGTCATTTATGCAAACCCAAGAAAACCTCAAGTTCCATTTTACCTTTTGCCGATTTCCATTTCTTACCAACGCACCTCTGGTTTTCATCCTCAAGCGTTTCCAATGCTTTTTCCTCTTGTTCGGTAGTTATGTCAAGATATACCATTGTCGTTTGGATATTCTCATGCCCAAGCAAATAAGAGATTTGGGCAATATTCATGCCGTTTTCAAGCCAATGGGATGCTTTGGCGTGCCTGAACTGATGTGCATGTATGTCCAAAGGAACGTCACTGCATTTGCCATGCGCCATCTTTGCGTACCTTTTCAGCATCTTATTAACATTTTCCGCAGACATGGGCGTGTATATACCTCTGCTTTTTGAACTGAAGAGTAATGCTTCAGCATCACTAGGATTAGGATGATACTCGGTAAGGTATTTCTTCAAATATTGCACAGGCTTTGCCAGAAGAGGTATTGGGCGTCTCTTTCGTCCTTTTCCTATGACAATTATGTGAGGCTTTGCGCAGTCCATGGTAATATTGCAAATCTTCAGCGTCAAAAGTTCATTGATACGCACGGCAGTCGAATACAGAAGGAGCAGAAGCGTGTAATCACGAAAGCCAATTGCGGTTCTTTGATTTGGCATGGATAGAAGCGTGTCAACAGCCAACTTGCTGAGCCCGATCACTTTCCTTTTTGGAGTTTTTTCATTCGGCACATTCTCCGCCTGCAGGAACACTGAAACGAATGATATGTCATTGTCTGACAGATATTTCAAAAAAGCGCGCAAGGCGGACAATCTTACATTGCAGGTTGCCGGACTGCAGTTGCGTACTTTCTTCATCCAGACAATCCACCCCTCAATGTTTTTCTTGCAAAGCAGTCTGCATTCAACGTTTCGGGCGTTATGCCTTTTACCGTTCTGAGGAACTCTGCATAAAGCGTCATGGAAACATGGTAGTTTCTTAGGGTATGTCGGCTGCACGCCTGATGGAAGGCACATGATGTTCAAGCCAGTCATGCAGGCACGCGGCAATCTGCATGGCCTGTGGGTTAATTTTCTTTTTCATAATCGTCTTGCGTTAATTGTTGACTGATTTCATTGTCGGTACACGCCATTATGTCCGAAATCGCTGGAGTCAAAGAGTAGTAAGCCAATGTGCTTTCTATTTGCCTGTGCCCCATACTCTTGCTTAGGGCCAACAATTTGTCATGTACAGCAAATCCTTGGCATGTCCAGCTGTTTATGTTCTCTATGGCGTAGTTGTGCCTTAGCTCGTAGGGGATTGCGTGGGATGAATTGCAGCTTTGCCACAGCACCCTGAAGTGGTACGTTACCCATACAGGAGGGTGCGGTTTGTCATCCGGTGTCGGGAAAAACACCCTGCGGTTCGGAATCAGCCCGTCTATTTTCCCGTCATAAGTACGCATCAAGGGCAACATTGTGTCATGGAGGACTACATAATGCTGGTCATGCCCTTTGCCACGCTTGATGGATACCACGCCGTTTTCAAGGTTTACGTCATCGCGTTCCAGCAGGACGGCCTCGGTTGCCTTATTCCTGAACTGTACAGTAAGCGGAAGAACACCGGCAGAGTCATGCGCTGGATGGCCGCGAGTCTGCCACGCCTTGGCTTTATGTTGTCGCAAGCGTCAAAGAAGCGTTTCAATTCATCGTGTGTAAAAGGATGCGGCATATAAGCCCTCGGCACAGACCTTGGCACTTGCGGCAAGTCAATTTTCGTCATTCCACGCCTGTTCATGTACTTGATTAAGTCCAAGACAGGATAGACACGTGACACGCAGGAGTTTGTGCATTCAGTCGGACGTTGCCTGCACCATCTGTCCACGATTTCTTGGGTAAGCTCGGTTTGTCCCGGATATTCCCTTGCACAAAAATGATCGAACAGTATTACGTTCTTGACATAGCTATGGCTGTCACGTCCGGAAGCCTTGCGGTATTTTACGTATCCTTTTATCGCTTCAGAGAGGAATGATATCGTTTTCATCTGCCAAACACCTCCTTTCCGACGGGAAAGCCCTCGATACTTAACGAACACTTTTTCAGGCGTTCGAACTCCGCATTGAGATAACAGTCGAGAGAATCCGGGGACGCATGGCCGAGGGTGGCACTTATGACAGGTTGCTGTACACCGCTATGCAACAGGGATGTCGCCACATTGTGGCGGAACAGGTGCATGCTCTTTCTCTCATTTTCACCTTGTCGTATCCCTGCTTTGCACATGACCTTTGAGCAAATGGCATCAAGATTGCTTGTATGGAGCCTTCTGTATGGCGCATGTACTGTTAGAAAAACATATGGTTCCGGGCATTGGGGACGTTCATTGAGCAGATAATCGAATACAGCGTTACCGACAACGGCACGGAGTGGCAATGTAAGGGACTGTCCCGTCTTTACCTGTGTGATTTTTATCAGGTCGTGTTCCCAATCGAAGCTGTCAAGCGTGAGTGCGGAGATGTCGCACCCACGCAGACCCGTGTACATGGCCAAGGTTATGATGGCTTTGTCCTGTAGGGATATTGTGTTATCGTGTTCTAAAGTATGCCTGACAGCTGTCAGCTCTTGCTTCGTAAGGTATTGAATGTTTTTCCGCATATTGGGTATGGACGGCAGGTATGCGATTATACGTTCAACGGATTTGCCATAGTGAGGCAAACAGGCTTTCAGCCCATATTCCACCGAATATTTGAGCGAATGGCCCATTTTCGGTTTTCCGTCTTTGGAAAACACTTCCAACACCGCATCCTCTGTTATTGATTCGAGTGTGCACACTCCAATTTCCTGTAACCGAAAGAAGAACGAAGACAGCGCATACTTCACATTTGTTGAAAACTTGCTACGTCCGGCTACTACGTTGAAAGCCATGTCCGTTACATCCTTGTATTCTGCGCCAAGCAGCTCGTAGTGGTGAGGCTTGCTGTAGTGTTTTCGACCATCGGGTAATAATCCACTCTCGATATACTGGCGGATTACACGCAACAGTCGTACCTTGTTCCTATAAGTATACTTGTTGGACCACAATTCTTTTAGTGTCGGTTCAACGTCGGCGAGACTCTGCCATTTGTAATGGTCAGCATTTCCCGATAACCACTCAGCCATTTTCTTCACAGAGTCTATGTACATGGCTGAATAACCGGTGTCTTGTAAATAAGAAACAAGCCCCTCGACTTTTTTCATTCAGATTAAATATGTCCATAATCGCATCTTGTTTGAAAGTTATTCTACAATTATAGACGGAATATAATCAGAACTGTTTACGACTTAAAACAAATGATTACTAAATAATTGGGTAATTTTATAGGAAACTCATAAAAGTTCTGATAATGGCTCTCATCTATGAAGATGTGGTCGATGCCCATCTGCTTGAAATCCACCACGTCGTCCGTGCGTGACTTTATGGCGTGTTCCACCTTCTCCAGCTTCGCTTCAAGGTTGTGCTTGCGCTTCTCCAATCCTTTCAGCATCGCCCGCGACACGTTCTTTCCCTGCTGCCGTAGCACTTCGAGGTTTTCCTCCACCGTGTCAAGCTCTGCTTGCAGGATGCGCTGCTGCAATTCCGGCGACTGCGGTATCTTGCCGAACTGGTCGTGCGACATGATGACGCAATCGTAGTCGTTGTTCTTTATATTATTGAAGAAGCGCACACGGTTGGCGGTCGAAAAGTCCTTCTCCGAAGCGTACAGAATACGTGCGTTGGGATATGCCGCCTGATAGGTGGCTGCAATCTCCGCAACGTTGGCTTTCAGCCCGATAATCATCGGCTTGTGTGCCAAATTCAGACGCTTCATCTCATGCGCGGCGATGCACATTATCAGCGTCTTACCGGTTCCCACCTCGTGGTCGCAAATTCCGCCGCCGTTCTGTTTCAACATCCAGACGCAATCCATCTGTGAGGGATAGACGCTCTTGATACCCCGGCTTGCCAGCCCTTTCAGGTTGAGGTCGGGAAAGGTCTGATGGGAGCCGTCGTAGCGCGGGCGCACGAAACAGTTGAACTTGCGGTTATACATCGTCACAAGCCGCTCCTTGAACTGCGGCGACTGCTCTTCGAGCCATTCGGAGAAGCCGTTTCGTATCTCGTCAATCTTGGCGTTGGCGAGTTGTATTCCCTCGCTGTCGCGCATCTTGATGTCGTTGCCATGCTCGTCCTTGCCGATGGACTTCATCATGTCAGGGCAGGTGTTGTGCAGGGCGTGTTTTAGGAGGTGCATACCGTCATAGTTCCGGTAATACCCCTTCACCAGAAACTCGTCCGTGATTTTCATGGTGCGGTAGCCGCACACCACCGAAAACTCGTCCATGCTTGCGGAATAGGCGATTTTCACCTCCGTGTCGAACAGCCGGCTCATGTAGGCGGCATAGACACCCGTCGGAATCCAGCGTTCCCCGAAATTGAAGTCCAGATCCTCGAAGGCGATGCGCTGCGGCTCGGCATCTTTCAGAGCCTCCAACGCCTGCTTCACCTCCGGCATACGCTCATTTTCGGGATTGTCACCCATCCATGCCTCTATGCGTTCCGCTTTCTCTATGACATTTCCGGCGATGAAACGGTCTTTGATTTCGTAACCGGTCACGAGCGGATTGTAGTAGATGCGCCCTTGCAGGGCAGTGAGCAAATCCTCCGCCGTGCTGTCGGTTATCTCCCGCATATAGTCGAGATTGACCGTACCATATTTGTTGAGCGACGCAGACAGGGCTTCTTCGGGAGAGCCTACGTTGGCATGGCTCTCCACCGCGAAGGAAACAGGATGCTCGAAGATGTCCGCCTTGACGAACTTTCCGTTTTCCATCCGTTCCAGCGAAAGGATGTCGCGCCCGCCCGCATCCATCATCACTAACTTCACGTTCTGCTTGGCGTTGAGGTTGCCGTAGCGCATGACAAACTCATCGTAACAGGTATTCAGATGCTCTCGCCACGGAACATTTGCCTCGCGCCGGAGCGATTCATAACGGTACAGACGCTCGTAGGCGTCACGCAGCGACACATACAACAACGCCTTTTCCTTCTGGTATCCTTTCAGGTCGAGCGGCTGGAATGTCGCCCCGTATGGCGTGATGTCTTTCAGGTAGCCGATGTTATGACGCCCCCGGTCAGCCACCAGCGACCCTTCGCGCAGGTGCATCTCCGGCGTGCGGTGGTAGGCACGCGGAGAAAGGTCCACGACTTCCTCCTTCGGCTTTTCCGCTTCGATGTCGGGGAAAAGGAAAGTCCCCACCGCTTCCGATGGGGTATCTGTAACGGCAGGTGCGGCGACTGCCTCCGGCTGTGTTTCCTCCTGTCGTGGCTGCTCACGGGAAGTTTCCGGCACGCTTTCACTTCCGTCTTTTCCGCCACTTGTTTCTCGTTATGCTGCCTTGCCAGTTCCCGAAGTTCTTTCCTACGCTCCGGCGCAACCATCATCATTTCATAGAAACCGTTGATGGGAGGATTGGTATCCCAGTCCAGTGTGGCATAGATGTCGTCCGGGTCGGCAGGCTTGGCGGTGTTCTCCGCTTTCACCTCCTTATTCTCCATTGCGGGTTTTGCAGTTGGAGCTGTCGGTGTAACCGTGACTTTCGGTTTGGGCGGAGTGGACTTTGCCGTAACTGCCTTTTTCACCGTCTTTTTCTTTTTGGAGGTTTTCGGTTGGCTGACCTCTTCCGTCATCCCCCAGAGGTCAAGCAGGGTGAGCTGCACGCCTGCGGAATATTGCGGGCGCGGTTCTATCTCCGGCTTTTCATCTGCGGGTTGCGGCTTTTCTGTCGGAGTTTCCACCGTCTGCGCCGAGGATACTGTTTCCAATTTTATGGCAGGACGCTCTACTTTATTTTGAACGGCAACTTTTTCTTCCGTTCCTGCTGCCGGATTGAACCCGAATACAAGCGCATGGCAAGCCTGTAATGGAAATCCTCGTCGAGCATACGGCGCAAATCCCCGGCGATGCCTGCTGCCTTGCCCTCGTGCAGATAAACCATAGCGGGCTTCCCGTAGGGGTCTGTGTCAAGTTTCGCCATCGTATGCACGATGCGTTCCGGGTGGTGGATGAAATAGGCGTTGTCGGTCAGGGCGGTTTTCGTGTCCGTCTGTATCACGGTCATCAGCCGCTCGTCCTGCGACATTTCCTTCTTGCTGAGGTTCTTTTGCAGGACAATCAGGTCACTGCCCACCTCCGTGCCCGCGTTGTCCGTGAACAGGTTGTTGGGCAGGCGTATCGCGGATACCAGATTGGCCTGACTGAACAGCTCGTTACGCACGGAGGTCTTGGTGCTATTCAATACCCCTTGCGAGGTGATGAACGCCACGATACCGCCGTCACGCACGGCATCCAGTCCTTTGAGAAAGAAATAGTTGTGGATGGTTTTCTGGGCGGAGCGTCTGCCGAAAGAGTCGCTCCGCTGAAACTCCGCGTCGAACACGGCAATGTCACCGAACGGAATGTTGGACACCGCCAAGTCGAAATAATTGTTGAACGGTCTTTCGATTTTCTCAAAACCGCAGGTGCGCATTTTCTGGTCGGGATAGAGATGCCTCAAGATTGTACCCGTGAGCAGATCCTTCTCGAAAGCCATCACATCCGCATTGGGGCTGTGCCGCAGCATGGAATCCACGAACACGCCGACACCTGCCGACGGTTCGAGCATACGGGCGGGGCGGACGCTGTAATCTGCCAGCACGTCCGCGATGGTGTCGGTTATCTCTTTGGGGGTGTAGAAAGCGGTCAGCACGGACGCTTTCAGCGAATCCACAAACCGCTTGTACTCTGTTTCGTCCTTGCTGTTCTCACGGATAAGCCTGTGCAGCTCCACCGTCGGGGCGAACAGTTCGAGGTCGGATTTCGCCCACCGGACGGCATCCGTCAGTTCCTTTGCAGGGTTGAGGATACATTTCAGACCGCCGAAACCGCAGTACCTTTGAAGTATGGCACGCTCTTCGGTTGTCGCTGTCCTATTTTCCCTGTCAAGGATGAATGCCGTCCGTATCGCCTCGATGTTGTCCCGCAGTTTCTGTTTGCGGTTAAACGCCATATTCGTCTAAGTAAAGGACGGTTGCTCCCGTCAGCTCCGTGTAGAGCAGGTCGTAATCGGAAGACAGGGCGAAATTGTCATCCGAGAGGTCATAGACGGAGAACACGTTGCCGACAAGCGGCAGCAGTTTCAGGACAAAGGCTTCACGCTTCTCTTCCGGCACTTCATCGGCAAACTCGTTTTCCACGACTTCGCGGAGGATGGCGTAACGGGAATAATGCAGCCCGCGCAGCAGCGTGTCCATCGCCAGTTCCTGCGCACCATCGGCGGGATAGCCTTCAAGCCGTGCCCTCTCATACGTTTCGGCGGCACGGTCGGCCCGTTCCCGTATGAAAGCGGTGTCGTCAGCCTGTTCAAACTTGTTCGTGCGGAGATAGTCCAGCAGGTACAGACCGTAATAGGAAAAGTCGGTCTGACCCTCGTTTTTCTTCTTGTTGTTCATTACTTTGATTTAGCGGATTGATAATTAACGGGATAATCGGTTGGAAAAAGGAAGAAAAAGGCACTCGGTATCCCTCCGAGTGCCACCACTAAATCCAAAGTATGAGTGTAATCCGGTATCGAAGAACAATTCATTACTCTGAACAAGTGGCAAAGTTAATACTATTTCTTCCGTCCTGAAAATTTCTTGTCCTTTTTAGCCTCCGGGAACACAAAAGTCGTGTTATATTCCCCGTCAAAGGCGACAACAGCATCGAAACTCTTGCCCTGTTTGCTCTTGAACCCTTTGAGCAGCTTGGTATGCCCTTCGGTGAGCAGGTCTTTGATTTCATCGTCGGACAGGGTGCGTCCCGCTTTCAGCCGGAACACGGGCAGTCCGCACTCCGTGTTGTCGCAGCGTACCACCTTGCCGTAGAACCGCATCCTGCCCGTGCCACACTTGGGACACGCGCAGCCGGAGTCACGGCTGCCGAAGAGCTTGTCGCACGAGATCAGTTCGGAGGTTATCTCACGTGTGTACGCCTCTATCTCCTTGCGGAAGGTGTCGTCGGACAGTTCCCCGCGCTCGATACGCGCCAGCTCCTTTTCCCATTCGCCCGTCATGGCAACATCGGCGATGCGCATCGTCTTGACGACGGAATTGAGGGCAAGTCCTTTTTCGGTGGGAACAAGCGACTTCTTGCAGCGTTCCATGTAACCGCGCTTGAAAAGCGTTTCGATGATGGAGGCGCGTGTGGCGGGAGTACCGATGCCACAGTCCTTCATCGCCTGCCGCAGTGCGTCGTCCTCAATTTCCTTGCCCGCCGTTTCCATTGCCGAGAGCAGGGTGGCTTCGGTATGCAGCGGCTTGGGTTTGGTCTTTCCTTCGGTAATGGACGAGCCTTTCGGTGTCAGCGTGTCGCCTTCCTGCCAGCCGGGGATGGTAATTTCCTCTTTTTCCTCGCCATAGACGGCACGCCATCCGGTTTGCTTCACGACGCTGCCTTTTACGGTAAACTCCACTCCGGCACATTCCGCCGTGACAGTGGTCACATCCTTGACGCATTTCTCAGAGAATGCCTCGACCATGCGCCCGGCAATCATCTGATAGATGGTATTGTCCTCTTTGGAGAGGAAGAGCGGTTTCTCACCCGTGACGAGCAGGGCATGGTGGTCTGTCACCTTGCCGTCGTCCACGCTGCGGCGTGTCGGGGCGGCTTTTGCCCGCACCTTGTCTTTCCATTCGGGCTGTGTGCCGATGAAAGCGAGCAGTTTGGGAATTTCGGCAAACACGTCTTCGGGGATGTAGCGGCTTCCCGTTCTCGGATAGGTTATCAACTTCTTTTCGTAGAGTTTCTGCGCGATTTCAAGCGTCTGTTCCGCCGTGAAGCCGTGCTTGGCGTTGGCTTCTTTCTGGAGCGTGGTCAGGTCGTAGAGCAAGGGAGTTTCCTCCGTCTTCTCCTTGCGCTCGGCTTTCGTGACAGTGGCGCAACCTGCCGCCTTTACCTTATTATATAGTTCCATCGCCGGTTCTTTCTCTTTCCATTTCTCGGAGGATGAGAATTTCACGACTTCGCCGTCGCAACCGTCCGTTGCGATATGGAGCTGCCAGAATGCTTCGGACGTAAAGCGGCGGTTCTCCCAGTAGCGTTCACATACCATAGCCAACGTTGGTGTCTGCACCCGCCCCACGGAATACGTGCCGTGTCCGGCGGCGATGGATAACGCCTGTGTGCCGTTGATGCCCACGAGCCAGTCGGATTCGCTCCGCGCTTTGGCGGCGAGGTAGAGGTTGTCGTATTTGCTGCCGTCTTCGAGTTTCCGCAGTCCCTCGCGGATAGCTTTGTCGGTGAGAGAGCTGATCCACAGGCGCACGAAAGGAGTGGTGCAACCCGTATAGTGGTAGAGGTAGCGGAAGATAAGCTCTCCCTCGCGTCCGGCATCGGTCGCCACGATGATATGTTCGCTTGTGTCGAACAGTCTTTTGATGACTTTTATCTGCGACACCACGCCGCTGTCGGGCTTGTAACCTTTCTCCGTCCTGACCTGACGGGGGACGAGCGTGAATGTGTCGGGAATAATCGGGAGGTTGTCACGGACAAATCCGCGCACGCCGTAGCCGTCGGGCATGGCAAGCTGAACGAGGTGTCCGAATGCCCATGTCACGGCATAACCGCCTCCCTCGAAATATCCTTCCTCTCTCTTTGTCGCGCCCACGATGCGGGCGATTTCACGTGCCACGGAGGGCTTTTCTGCAATGATTGTCTTCATGTCTTCTTCTTTTTTGTTGATACTTTGGATTTTATTTTGGATTCAGTGGCGGACACGGGATTACATTTTCATGCCCTTGCCCGTTTTCTTCTGCGGCTTCTCCTGCTGCTGTTGCTGGCGGGCGTCCTCGGGTTGGTCTGACCTTTCTGCAACGGCTCTCTCAGATTCTTTGTAGCCTCGTTGGTCTTGCCATCGTTGTTCACCGCCACCTGCGTGCGGCTCTCGTTGGACGGAGCAACCTGCTGTGCATTGTCAGGGTTCGTGTCGTAGCGGTACGGGCGTCCCTTCTCCGGGTTGAACTTGATATACATCGTGGCATGGAAGCCCTGCTTGTCGGTCACGTTCTCCAGCTTCACGGCTTTACCCGCCACATAGTCGGCTTTCTGCTGGTCGGTGAAGCTCACGCCGCTCCATTTGCTGATGGGGCGGATGCTGCCGTCCTCGTTCGTCCACGTGTTGCGGCGTTGCTCCTTCTTGGTCTGTGCGGCATTTTCCCCGCCCTGCGCCTGACTTTTCGATGTGTCGCCTTTGGTTTCCTGTGTCTGTGCGGTACGGGGCGACTTGCCGGTTCCCGGCACGAACTCCACGCCGCGCTGCTCCACGTTCACTTGCAGGGTGGTGACGAACTTTCTGCCGTCGTTGCGCTCGATGAGCTTGTCGCGTACGGGCAGTCCGGCGCGGAGCATGTCCCGCTCCTGCGTGGTGATTTCCGTCTTGCCGATGCGCTCCGGGATGCGCACCCTGCTTGCCGGAATGTCCGTGATTTCATTCGTCTTGCGGTCGATGCTGATGTAGGAGGGGATGATCTCGCCCGTTTCCCTGTCCACAATGTCCACGACCCTACCGAGATTGCCCGTTTCGCGGAGGTTCTTCCGGTCATTGTCGGAGAATTTGTGTTCCTTGTACTCATCCAGCTTCTGCTCCTTGCGGATGAAGTGCGGCACGAGGCTGATGTTTCCCTCACCGTCCTTCTTGAAGGAGAGGCGGGCGTCCAGCTCGAATGATTCGCCGCCGAAGGTCGGTTTGACCTTTACCAAGTCGGACTTGCCATAGTTGAGCATCTTCGTAAGGTCGCCGGACTTTTTCAAGGTTGTCCCGCTTTACGCCCCATCTGTCCTCCAGCTCCTGCCAGTTGATTTTACTCTCGTCGATGGGCTGGTAGCCACGTTTGCCCTGCATCTGTTCGGATTTGTCCTGTTGCTGTTCTTTCCGTTGTTCCATGTTCTCCTGTTTTTGAGGTTCTTGTTTCTCTGTCTGTTGTGCTGCCATCTCTTCCTGCACCTTCTTCTCATAGTCGGAGGTGTCCACCTTGTGAGGGGCGAGCAGCTCCTTGTTCGCTTCGGGGTCTTTCAGCAGTTGCTTCATCACCTCTAAGAGATTTTCAGCTTGGTCTGCCGCAATGCGGTAGAAACCGAAGCGGCTGGGTTCCTTGCACTGCCGGAAGAAGTTCTTGAAGAAGTTGTCCAGCACGTCGCCATGTCGGTCGAATTGCAGGAAACTCTGCGCGTTCTCCGCTTTTGCGGGGGTGCGCTTGGGTGTGCCGTCCGCGTTCAGCCCGGCTACCACGCTGATCTCGCCTGTCTTCTCGTCACGGACTACCAGCACGTCCTTTTCGTCTTTTTTTCTTTTGCCATCTTGAAAATGTTTTAAATGGGTTATTTATGAAAGAATTATGGAATACGAGCCTTGTAGAAGGCTATATCTTCCTTTTTGAAGTCCTTTGTATATTGGTT
>OIFH01000065.1_pt1 | contig 32596 bp, 35 predicted proteins | sample 1581951 | NCBI WGS metagenome assembly OIFH01 (sample SAMN04414075, study PRJEB24778) | human gut metagenome | material: faecal | host: Homo sapiens | reverse complement strand
AACAAGCAAGACACGCAACAAAGCTACCGAATCTGCCCCGCCACTCAATGCCACTAACACCTTATCATGCAAGGTGAAAAGTTGTTTCTCCTCTATATACTTCTGAATATTCCAATGAAACATGGCAACAAAGATAAGAGTTCTGCAAGACAAAAACAAAGTGCCCGTTCTTTATTTAAAAACAATCTAAATAATTTGCATACTTCTAAGTAATAACTTATCTTTGCAAAAAATTTAAAACAAAATGCGTTTATCCGAATTAAGAACAGGAGAAAAAGGCGTAATAGTCAAGGTTTTAGGCCACGGTGGTTTCCGCAAGCGAATCGTTGAAATGGGTTTTATTAAAGGAAAAACCGTAGAGGTAATCTTGAACGCCCCTTTGAAAGACCCTATAAAATACAGACTACTAGGTTACGAGATCTCCCTCCGAAGACAAGAGGCAGATATGATTGAGGTGGTAAGCGAGCAGGAAGCACGCACGATGCAAAACCCTTACCATGGTTCCATAACAGAAGATGTACCCGTGCCCGAATCAGAACTGGTGGCACTGGCAAAAGGCAAACGCCGTACAATCAATGTAGCCTTAGTAGGTAATCCCAATTGTGGAAAGACTTCGCTATTCAATATTGCATCCGGCGCCCACGAACATGTAGGAAACTACAGTGGTGTGACAGTAGATGCCAAGGAAGGTTTTTTCGACTTCCAAGGTTATCATTTCCGTATTGTAGATTTACCCGGAACCTATTCTCTTTCAGCCTATACTCCGGAAGAACTTTATGTACGCAAACATATCATTGAAGAAACTCCGGATGTAATTATCAATGTGGTAGACTCTTCTAACTTGGAACGTAATTTCTATCTTACCACCCAATTGATTGATATGAATGTGCGTATGGTTATCGCCTTGAATATGTACGATGAGCTGGAAGCCAGCGGAAATAAATTGGATTATACCCAATTAAGCCAGCTGATCGGGGTGCCTATGGTACCTACTGTCTGCCGACGGGGAGAAGGTGTAGACAAACTGTTCCATGTTATCATCGGTATTTACGAAGGAGGAGATTCCTGTCACAAAAGGGCGAAATACGTTCTGAAATTCTGGAAGACCTGAGAGACTGGCACAAAACCTACGTACCCGACCACGAATTCGGAAGCCACAAAGAAGAGGAAGATGCCCGCCCACGCGGATATATGCGTCATATTCATATTAACCACGGTCCTGAACTGGAACGCAGTATCGAAGAAGTCAAGAAAGCAATCAGTCAAAACGAAGACATACGCCATAAATATTCCACCCGCTTCCTATCCATCAAATTACTGGAAAACGATAGGGAAATAGAAAATTTCATCTCTACACTGCCTAATGGCAAAGAAATCATAGCGATACGCAACAAGGAAACATTACGTATCCGTAAAGTGATGAACGAAGACAGCGAGCAAGCTATTACGGATGCTAAATATGGTTTTATCACCGGAGCTTTGAAAGAAACATTCACCGACAATCATTTGGAAAAAGAACAAACGACCCGCGTGATAGACAGTATTGTGACACATCGCATTTGGGGATATCCTATTTTTTTCCTGTTTCTTTATATCATGTTTGAGGGAACCTTTGTTTTGGGTGACTATCCTATGCAAGGTATTGAATGGCTAGTAGACCAATTAGGCAACCTGATACGAAACAATATGGCTGAAGGTCCTTTGAAAGACTTACTGATAGATGGTATTATCGGTGGAGTGGGCGGTGTTATCGTTTTCCTGCCGAATATCCTCATATTATACTTTTTTATTTCTATATTGGAAGATTCGGGGTATATGGCACGCGCCGCATTTATCATGGATAAAATAATGCACCGGATGGGACTGCATGGCAAGTCCTTTATCCCACTGATTATGGGATTCGGTTGTAATGTACCTGCCATAATGGCAACACGTACTATAGAAGATCGAAAGTCCAGACTAATCACCATGTTGGTGAATCCTTTAATGTCCTGTAGTGCGCGTCTTCCCATATATTTAGTTATGATAGGTGCTTTTTTCCCTAACTGCGCCAGCTTTATGTTACTTTGTATCTATACAGCAGGTATTTTATTAGCAGTAATAATGGCCCGTATTTTCAGTAAATTTCTAGTGAAAGGAGAAGATTCTCCATTTGTGATGGAACTCCCCCCCTATCGTATGCCTACTTCTAAAAGTATCATGCGTCATACATGGGAAAAAGGAGCACAATATCTGAAAAAGATGGGAGGCATTATCATGATTGCCTCAATTATTATTTGGTTTCTAGGGTATTATCCACGGCATGATACTCATGAAAGCGTAGCCGAACAACAAGAAAATTCATATATCGGACAAATAGGCAAAGCAATAGAGCCTGTTATCAAACCGCTAGGATTTGACTGGAAGTTAGGAATCGGACTTATTTCAGGTGTAGGCGCTAAAGAATTGGTAGTAAGTACACTAGGAGTATTATACACAAATGAAGGAGATGTGGAAAATGTGAATCTTTCTGACCGTATTCCCATTACTCCACTGGTTGCATTAGCTTACATGTTGTTTGTATTGATCTACTTCCCCTGTATTGCCACTTTCGCAGCAATCAAGCAAGAATCCGGCAGTTGGAAATGGGCCATATTCGCAGCAGGATACACCACTGGATTGGCTTGGCTTGTTGCATTTACCGTATTCCAAATAGGAAGTATTATCATTTAATAAACCTAAACCTAAAATTATTTGTTTATCAAGCATGGAATTACAACAAATTATAGTTATTGCAATCGTATGCCTCTGTACAATATGGATAAGTATACGTATCTTTCAGTATTTCAAGCGCATAAAGAACAATAGCAATCCGTGTGAATGCTGTAATTCTGATTGCGCCATGAAGTCTATGCACAACAAGCCAAAGTGCGGTTGCGAAAAAAATGCAGAAAAGTGAGAAAAAAATAGCAAAATATTTGCAGATTAAAAAAATGTCGTACCTTTGCAACCGCAATCGAGAAACAAAGATTGATAACAATAAGGTTCCTTGGATGAGTGGCTTAGTCAGCGGTCTGCAAACCGTGTACGGCGGTTCGAATCCGCCAGGAACCTCCTCATCACTTCAAAATAAATATGCAAAAGGAATAATCCATAGATTATTCCCTTTTGCATATAATATATAAAAAGCAACGCCTTCAATTACTCAAAAGTATTCCTATTTACACCTACATTCAAAAGGTTTCTCGGCTCAGTTTGAAAAAGAACCTGGAATTATTTCTCTATTCCGAAGATTAAGGAGCGAGTCTTTCTATTTTCCAAACACCATCAGATTGAAGCATATAGAGAAAACGATCATGCAAACGATTTACCCTACCCTGCCAGAATTCAACACGAACAGGCATAACAGCAAAGCCTCCCCAGTATTCAGGGCGATCTATCTCTTTCCCTATCCAGCGCGTGGTTTCTTTCACAAAATCACGAATAAGTTGTATCCTGCTTTCTATCGGTTCGCTTTGAGGAGAAATACGGGCGCCAATACGACTCTTGTAAGGCCTTTTTCTAAAATATTCATCTGATTCCTGTGGAGATACTTTAGCCGCAATACCTTCTATATGAATTTGCCTTTCCAGTTCATGCCATACAAACGATATAGAGATAGATGGGTTATGAGCCAGATGTTTACCCTTGCGACTTCCATAGTTAGTATAAAAAATAAATTTGCCATCATGCAAATCTTTCAACAACACAGTCCGTATTGCCGGTTTCCCTTCCGGAGAAACAGTACCTACCAACATAGCCGTAGGCTCATTTACCTCCGCATCTATCGCTTCTTGCAGCCACTTTGTAAAAAGGACAAGTGGATTATCAGGAAGATCACTCCTTTTGAGACCACCCTTTGTATATTCCCTCCTAATTGTCGCCAAATCAGCCTTCATTATTTTTTCTTTAACTCTTAACCTATATTCTTTCATTAACACTTAAATATTCTTTACTCAATAAATTCCCCAAAAGACCATATCAAAATGGACACCATACCTCACATAAGTATGAAAACAATCTTCTAAAAGAAAAGGTTTAGCAATTTCTCACCGCTATGCATAATTGAAGAAGGACTTATTTTCATTTTTTTGAAATACAAAATCTTTTTGCAAACCATACATTTTCAATCATTCCACTACACACATTTTTCTGTAATACAAGAAGATATATTTTTGATAGATTTAATTTTCATAGACAATACTAGCTACAACAGAAGACAAATTATCCTTTTTTATTGCAAAATCACCCTACAATAAGAACTAAAGCCTACACTTGTTTGTTAAATAGAAAAATAAGAATAGCAAAACGACTTGCTACCAATGCACAAACTATTTAATTAAATAATGATTGACTGTTTATGAAAATCTTATTAATAGGAGAGTATAGCAATATACATTGGACTTTAGCAAAAGCCTTAAGAAATATGGGACATAGAGTCGATGTATTATCCCACAGCAATTTATGGCTAAACAACTCTGACTATCTCTATCCCAACCGGTCATCAATCCGTTGGGGAGTCCTTAAAAACACGTTCAATTTACTGAAAACCCTTCCCCAACTCAGAGGATATGATGTGGTACAACTTGTCAACCCTTACTTTTTAGAATTAAAACCCGAACTGCTTCAGTACGTATTCCAATATCTTAAAAAGAACAACAAGAAGATATTTTTAGGAGGGTTTGAATATGATTTTTACTGGATTTACATGTGCTTAAATAAAAACGCTCTCCGATATAATGATTTTTATGCCAATGGCACTTTTCGTGACACCATTGACAACAAAATGGCAATTATAAATTGGATGCATGGATTCAGAGGAAAATTAAACCGTATCATCGCGAACAATTGTAATGGAATCATCACCAGTCTTTACGAATCCTATTTAGCCTACCAACCCTATTTCTCTGGAAAAACCAAATACATTCCTTTCCCGATAGAATCATTGCCTCACCCACAAATCCCTTTTAAAAAAATAGAAAAAGTAAAATTCTATATCAGTCTAAAACATCATCGTGAAGAATGGAAGGGAAAAGACGAACTTTATAGCGCCCTCTATAAATTATATTACAGACATCCATCTGCATGCGAAATCAAACAAACCGTTTTCACTCCGTATGATGAATGTGAACATTTTATGGACGGGTGCGATGTAATGTTAGATCAGCTTTATTCTTATTCTCCGGGATTAAATGCATTATACGCCATGAGCAAAGGAATTGTAGTGGTGGGAGGTGCAGAAGAGGAACATTACAACTTATTAGGCGAAGACAGACTTCGCCCTATCATCAACGTACGCCCCGAAGGAAATGACATTTATAACAAACTAGAGAGTTTATTAGCCAATACAAATAAAATTTCTCAATTATCTGCCGACAGCATTGAATATATTAAAAAACACCATTGTCCAATAAAGGTGGCTAAAGAATGTTTGGATTTTTGGGAGAAAAATTAATTCCACCTATTAACACTTCACTATCAGCACCTTATTATTTCCATCAAAAAATATATCTAAAAAAAAAAGAGCAAAAGGTTTGCATATTTCAATTTATCCCCTTATCTTTGCACCGCGTTTTGAGAGATAACGCTTCTGATAAGAAGGAAGTTTGGGTGAGTGGCTGAAACCACCAGTTTGCTAAACTGACGTACGGGTAACCGTACCGGGGGTTCGAATCCCCCAGCTTCCGCGAATAAGTCGTAAATTAATTTTACGACTTATTTTTTATATTCATTTTTCAACAGTTTGCTGTCAAGGCTTTCGGGAGGAAGAGTAAAGGTGCTTTTTAGACTTTCAATTTTACTACATAAAACATATGATACTTCTTCATAGAAATTAAATTCCGATTTATAATAGTAATAGCATAAAAAAAATCATTTTTTATTTTGCAGATTAAAAACAAACTTCTAACTTTGCACCGTCTTAGAAAAAGAATTAAGACTAACTGATGGCGGTATCGTCTAGTGGCCTAGGACGCAGCCCTCTCACGGCTGAAACTCGGGTTCGATTCCCGGTTCCGCTACTTTTAGAAGCTAATTGGTTTATTGTCACCAATTAGCTTTATTTTTTATGGAATTGTTATAAAGAGTCCTTATTGTTTTTTCATTTATTGACCACTTTATTACTTAAAAATGCACAAGTATTCGCATTATACCTACTAATAGTGATGCATAGCTCACAAAAAAGGAGTACCTTTGCAGCCCTAAATCTCTTAATAATGGAATAACAGTATGGAAATGAACAAAGTTTTTAAGGATGGATTGTGGAGTAAGGAAATTAATGTTTCAGACTTCGTACATACCAACATTACCCCTTATGAGGCGATGCCTCATTTCTGGCAGGCCCCACAGAGCGAACTAAAAAAGTGTGGAACGAATGCCTCAAGGCACTAGAAGAAGAACGTGCCAATAACGGAGTTCGTTCCCTTGATAATGTAACAGTATCTACCATCACCTCACATAAAGCAGGATACATTGACCGTGAAAACGAACTGATTGTAGGTCTTCAAACGGATGAACTTTTGCGCCGTGCCATCAAACCTTATGGTGGTATCAAAGTCGTAGAAAAAGCCTGCCATGAAAACGGTGTGGAAGTAGATGAAAAAGTAAAGGATATCTTTACTCATTATCGCAAAACCCATAATGATGGCGTATTTGATGCTTACACCGAAGAAATCCGCTCTTTCCGTTCACTCGGTTTCCTGACCGGTCTGCCCGATAATTATGCACGCGGGCGTATCATCGGTGACTACCGCCGTTTGGCACTGTATGGTATCGACCGACTGATTGAAGCAAAACAAGAAGATTTGCACAATATCACCAGTCCGATGACCGATGCCCGTATCCGCCTGCGCGAAGAAGTAGCCGAACAAATCAAAGCACTGAAAGAAATAAAGATATTGGGTGAATATTACGGACTCGACTTGGGTCGTCCCGCTACTAATGCACAAGAAGCTGTTCAGTGGGTTTATATGGCATATCTTGCTGCCGTGAAAGAACAAGATGGAGCAGCTATGTCATTGGGCAACGTTTCTTCATTCCTGGATATCTATATTCAATATGATTTGGATCATGGTAAAATTGACGAGTCATTTGCGCAGGAACTGGTAGACCAGTTCATTATCAAGTTGCGTATGGTCCGTCATCTGCGTATGCAATCATACAACGATATCTTTGCAGGTGATCCCACCTGGGTAACCGAGTCTATCGGCGGACGCTTCAACGACGGACGTACCAAGGTTACAAAACTTCCTTCCGTTTCTTGCAGACACTATACAATCTGGGTCCGTCACCCGAACCTAATATGACTGTACTGTGGAGTCCGGAATTGCCGGAAGGTTTCAAAGAATTCTGTGCACAAGTTTCTATCGACACTTCTTCTATACAATACGAAAACGACACGCTGATGCGCGAAGTGCGTAACTGTGATGATTATGGTATCGCCTGCTGCGTTTCTTATCAGGCTATCGGCAAACAAATCCAGTTCTTCGGAGCACGTTGCAATCTGGCTAAAGCCCTATTGCTGGCTATCAATGGCGGACGTTGTGAGAATACAGGAACTGTAATGGTGAAAGATATTCCTGTATTGACAGGGGACTTGCTGAACTTTGAAGAAGTATGGTCTAATTATAAGAAAGTATTAATGCAAATTGCACGTGTGTATAATGATGCGATGAATATCATTCACTATATGCACGATAAATATTATTATGAAAAGGCTCAAATGGCATTCATTGATACCGATCCACGTATCAATCTGGCATATGGCGTAGCCGGTCTGTCCATTGCCATTGACTCATTGTCTGCCATCAAATACGGCAAAGTACGTGCCAAACGTAATGATATAGGTTTGACCGAAGGCTTTGATATTGAAAATGCATATCCTTGCTTCGGTAATGATGATGACCGCGTAGACCACTTAGGGGTAGATTTGGTTTATTTCTTCAGTGAAGAATTAAAGAAAACATCCGGTATACAAAAAATGCCCGCCCTACCCTGTCACTGCTGACTATCACCTCCAATGTAATGTACGGCAAGAAAACAGGTGCCACTCCTGATGGTCGTGCCAAAGGAGTGGCTTTCGCTCCGGGTGCCAACCCGATGCACGGACGTGACAAGAACGGTGCCATCGCCTCATTGAGTTCTGTAGCCAAACTACGCTATCGTGATGCCCAGGACGGCATCAGTAACACGTTCTCTATCGTACCAAAATCACTAGGGGTAGACCAGGAAACCCGTATAGAGAACCTGGTAACCATGATGGACGGTTATTTCACCAAAGGAGCACATCATCTGAATGTAAATGTGCTGAACCGTGAAATGTTGGAAGATGCAATGGAACATCCTGAAAAATACCCGCAACTAACCATCCGCGTATCAGGTTATGCCGTAAACTTCATCAAATTGAGCCGTGAACATCAGCTGGAAGTAATCAGCCGTTCTTTCCACGAAAGAATGTAACATCACATATACATTCATCGTAGGGGCGGGTTTTAAACCTGCCCTTACCAGTTTAAAGACAAACCATTATGATCAGAGTCCATTCTTACGAGTCAATGGGGACGTTTGACGGTCCCGGTTTACGCTTAGTCGTATTTTTACAAGGATGCAATTTCCGATGCCTCTATTGTGCCAACCCCGACACAATTGACACCAAAGGTGAAAGTACGGAAACAACAATAGACGAAATTGTGCGTATGGCCGTCAGCCAAAAAGCTTTTTTCGGTAAAAAAGGAGGTGTGACTTTCAGCGGCGGCGAGCCTACATTGCAAGCAAAAGCACTGATTCCGTTATTCCAGCGATTAAAAGAACAAAGCATCCACATCTGTATAGATACCAACGGCAGTATATGGAATGAAGAAGTAAAGGAACTGCTACAATGGACAGACCTCGTATTATTAGACATCAAGGAATTTAATAATGTGCGCCATCGGCAACTGACAGAACGCAGCAACGAACAAACCATACGTACCGCCGGATGGCTTGAAAAAAACGGAAGCCTTTTTGGTTGCGCTATGTATTAGTTCCAGGCTATAGTTCCTTTGAGGAAGATATACGGGCATTAGGAGAGCACTTCAAGAATTATCAAATGATTCAAAGAGTAGAAATACTACCTTATCATACATTAGGCGTACACAAATATGAAGCCATGGGAAAAGAATACAAACTAAACGGAATAAAAGAAAATACTCTAAAACAATTGGAAACAGCCAAAACGTTATTTGGTGAATATTTCAATACCGTATATTTAAATTAAAAATATACTGAAGACAAGATGTTGCTATAAATCAATGGAAATATTTCATCATTTCAATAAAATTATCTAATTTCGCATCTAAAACATAAATTATTATAAATATGAAAAGACTACTATTACTCTGCCTAACTTACATTATGTGTGTAGGCAACCATCAGATGGCTGCTCAAGACTCTTCTGAAAGTCCTGGTATTTTTAATTCATTAGCTGTAGGCGTCAGTGCAAGTACCACAGGTATAGGTATTGATGTAGCTAGTCCTATAGGAAGTTACTTGGCTGTACGTGCAGGAGTTTCTTTTATGCCGAACTTTACTTATTCTACAGATGTGGATGTAGATATTGAAGGTTCTTATGAAGGAAATATACCTACCAGCATAGATGTAGAAGGAGGAATGGGACGTACTGCCGGTGAAATATTGCTGAATGTATATCCTTTCAAATCATCTAGTTTTTTTGTATGCGGTGGTGCTTATTTCGGAGGAGGAAAACTCATCAAGATTAAAGGGCACAGCGATGAGTTGGCAGAACTGATTAAAGAAGGACAAGAAGTAGGTATTGAAATCGGAAACTATCGTATACCTGTAGATCAGAACGGAAATATATCTGGTGGTTTGAAGGTTTCTTCATTCCGTCCTTATCTTGGACTAGGTTTCGGAAGAGCGATTCCTAAGAAACGAATTGGCTTCATGTTCGAAATGGGTGTGCAATTCCATAACACTCCCAAAGTATATACCAATAACGGAGATTTGTCTGATTTAACAGCAGAAGCTGATAATGATTTCACTGATATCATAGACAAACTTACTGTCTATCCGGTACTTAAGTTCCGTTTGTGTGGCAAAATATTCTAATAATATTCTATAAAATAAAAGGAGATGAGCCCTATAATTTTCGCCTCATCTCCTTTTTATATATAAGAAACAATACACTTATATCAGCACCACCATCACATCACGTGCCCCATGAGCACCCATTACCAAAGCCTGCTCAATATCAGCCGTCTTTGACGGACCGGAAATAAAGGTTCCGAAGCCATATTCGCCTGTATCAATCAGTTTATATGCTTCATGCATATTGTTCACAATCTTATTCTTGTTTAGAAGAATAACAATTTTCGGCAATAAAATAAATGGCACGCTGCTTTACATCCTGTTCTATCCATACCGCACCATTCTCCGCAACCCCAATCTTTCCATCTATAACGGCCAAATCCGTCCCATTCAGTTCTGCAGGGTCTTCCACATCATCGGGATTAAATGTCGCACATGTAATAGTCTTCAGATTAGAAGCGATGCGTTTGGCTCCAGGATAAGCCTTTTTAATGAAATCATTCACGTCCTCCTCTTTCTCCAAAAGAATGGCTTCCCCTCCTACCTGCTTCATGATGAGATAAAACTGTTCCACCTTACTGGGATAAGTTAATGCCATATCTTCCAATGGCTTTAAATCCGGTTTCTCATATTTTACATGTGTAGCACGCCGGATGCTCTGCAATATATCTTCTCTGCTGCTCATAATTACTTCACTTTACCTTTCTTCCACATTTCATTGAAACTCTCCTTAGCAAATTTCGGCATCTCACGCCCTTTTCCCCAGTCATTCAATCCGTTATAGATAAGAAAACGTGGCATTCCGTTTACCAATGGCGCCCATTTTAATGCCATATTGAATATCAAAGGGCGATTCATCATGAATTCCATGCCACCGGACATTACCCTTTTCATCCGGTCTGCCTTACCCAATTTATCCAAATCCTGACGCCACAGATAGATCTGCTCCGCCAAATCCACCTTAGCCGGACACACAAACGAACAGGAATAACACAAAGAACAAGCCGACACATTGTCATAATAATGCAACGGCGCCTTCAACATTCCCAGGTTAATCCCGATAGGGCCGGGAATAAAATAAGTATAAGAGTACCCCCCACTACGTCTATATACAGGACATGTATTCATACAGGCTCCACAACGGATACAATTCAAAGTTTTGATATGCTTTTGGTCGGCCAATATCTTACTACGTCCGTTATCTACAATAATAATGTGAAGCTCCCCACCCTCTCTAGGCTTTCGGTAATGAGAAGTATATGTAGTAATGGGTTGTCCTGTAGCCGAACGGGCCAACAAGCGGGTGAACACTCCTAAAGATTCACGGTCCGGCACAATTTTTTCCATACCAAAAGCTGCAATCTGTAATTTAGGCTGGGAAGTACCCATATCCGCATTTCCTTCATTGGTACATACCACAATCTCACCAGTAGAAGCTACAGCAAAGTTAGCACCTGTCATAGCCGCCTCAGCATGAATAAATTTCTGACGGAGATTCTTCCGGGCTGCATGTGTAAGGTAAGTAGGGTCAAAATTTCCTTTCTCCGTACCCATCTCTCGCTCGAAAAGCTCACCTACCTGTTCACGTTTGATATGAATAGCGGGTAATACAATATGGCTTGGCTTCAGATGCATCAATTGCAAGATACGCTCTCCCAAGTCACTTTCTACCACTTCAATTCCTTTGTTTTCCAAAAAAGGGTTGAGTTCGCATTCCTCGGCCAACATGGATTTGCTTTTTATAAAATGCTTCACTCCGTGCTGGTTCAGAATATTGTAGACAATATTACAATACTCATCCGCGTCCTTTGCCCAATAGACATGGGCTCCATTAGCACGCGCATTGTTTTCAAACTCCACCAATAATTCATCCAAATGGCTGTTACTATATAGTTTAGTAGCACATGCCATATTACGCAATTCCTCCCATTCGGGAACTTCTTTACTCAGTCTGTCACGCTTTGCCCTAACCAGCCAAAGTGTTTCGTCATGCCATCGGCCTGTTTCTTGTTTTTCAGAAACTCCGCAGCCGCTTTTGAATGTTTCGTACTCATAATCCTGCCGCTAAGATTTCAACAATGTGCAATGTCTTGATAGGAAGTTTGTCACGGGCAATGATGCCATTCTGATGCATCAGGCACGAACTGTCGGCCCCCACAATGTATTCAGCACCGGTAGCGATATGACGCATCACCTTGTCATGCCCCATCTGCACGGAAACCGCATCTTCCTCTACGGCAAACATACCGCCGAAACCGCAACATTCGTCTTTACGTTCCGGTTCCACAACTTCCACTCCTTCTACCAAAGAGAGCAAATCACGCAGTTTGCTGAAATAAGGAATATTAAGTTCGCTGGCAGAAGAAAGTTTCATCAATCTCACTCCATGACAACTGTTTTGCAGACTCACTTTATGTGGAAACTTGGCTTTCAACGAAGAAGGTCTGACGATATCATGAATAAACTCACAGATATCATATATCTTACCTTCGCTGGCGCACCGATGTTTGTCTTCTTTCAACAAACGACTGTAGTTATCACGCACAAAAACGACGCAACTGGCCGAAGGACCTACTATATAATCGTAATTCTTAAACTGTTCGTCAAAATGGCGGGCTAAATCTACCGCTTTATTCTCGAAACCTGCATTCGCCATCGGTTGACCGCAACAAGTCTGGTTGAGAGGATAATCCACGTCCACTCCCAGACTTTTCAGCAGCTTGTACGAGGCTATCCCCACCTGCGGATATACCGCATTGATATAACAAGGAATAAATAAACCTACTTTCATTGTCATTAGTTAATATGTGTCCTATACTAAATAACAAAGTTAGAGGATATTTGTTAAGAAAACAACGAGATTTCTAACGAATAATGAAGCGGAATAGGTAAAAAAACATAATATTGTGGGTAAAAGCCTTACTAATAAAAAAGCACTCCCCGCGAATCACTTCGCAGGGAGTGCTTTTAACTAATAACTAACTTTGTGGTTTACGTAATTTCTATATGACTAACTTATAGTGCAAAGATAGAGGTTAGAGGCCACATCCACAATCACTTCATTTAGGTATTCTATCTTATTCCACTCACTATTTATAGGTATTATAAGTTCATCTTCACCTCGCTTAGTTCAACCAGTTTATTTACGATAGCGTAAATAGTCAATCCGGCAGGTGAATGTATCTGTAGCTTGCGCGCAATATTCCGGCGGTGAGTTATCACCGTATGAATGGAGAGGAACAGTTTTTCCGCCGTTTCCTTATTTGTCATTCCACGTACCACGCAACAAATAATTTCTTTCTCACGCTGGCTCAACGTTTCCTGTTCGCCATCCGTCTCATCCACACCAAGATTCATCAGATCTACTAACTTTTTATTTAAAACTTCGATGTCATCATACAGCGCTATACTCTCATCGTAACCCTTCAACAAATTTGTATCTGTGACTGAACACAGCAAAGAAACGCACTTGGTAGATGCCTGTGGATAGTTCGATTTAAACTCGTCCACGTTAAACCATCCTCCGAAAGTAGGATTTATAATTAGAATATCCGGCTGATGTCCCTGCATACAATTCTGCAGTCCTTCAAGAGAAGTTATTTCCACCGGCTGTATTGTAAGATCAGGCATGCGCTTCAGCACAGCCACAAGTCCGCTACGCACAATGACTGACGTTTCGGCCACCGCAACGTGCACAGGTTCTGTCCGTTTCATTTCCCCTCCTTTTCTAGCCTAAGTACAGCAGGCACAAACAAGTAGTCCTCTACGCGGCAATGGGATGCCAAATCTTGTTCACAACTGAATATGTCGAATAATACGGCGTTCAACAAATGGTTATTTCCTTTTGCCGGATAATATTTAATAATGATGTTTTTTAGCTCAGTCAGTGTCGCATCTATCTGATCATGCCTGCGGGCAAACTGTGAGATACGGAATCCTCCCGTTTCTCGTCCTGCCATCAGATTCTCTACGTAGGTAAACACATTCATATCTTCATAATCCATGTGTTTACGCACTTCTCCGGCATACTGATCAAAAAATTTCAAAATGAGAAATGCAACCTCATTTTCCGTGGAACAATCTATAGCTTCTATCAGTTTACGACGTATAGTAGGCAGACAGAAATCAAGGAAATAATGATGTGCCTGTTTTAAATAATTCATCAATGAAGGCATAGAAATGTCCTTCACATCGTCCTCCATCCGGTCGCTATCTTCAATCATGAAGTTCACCACCGCAAGGAAAGTACGACAATCCACTCCATTTTCACGGCACACCTCCTGTACAGTCTTGTCTCCAAACCCCAACGAAAGATCAAAACGGCTCATTACCTGTAGCAATGTATAGTTATCACAGATAAGATAACTCATTTTGTCCGTCGGAGTATATTTACTTGTTTTATACATAGTTATGTTTTTTGTTTCTCTTTATGGCCGCAAAGTTACGGAAAATCACTAGGGTTATCAATCACTATAAATAGGTATTTTTTCTTGTACCCCATAATTCCCGTTCAACTAGCCAATGACAGTCTTCTAATTATACATTAATATATAGCCGTTAAGATAAGTGGCAAGAATCAACCACAAAAGATAAGGAACAAAAAGGTATGCCGAAGATTTCTTCACCGGATAACTTTCTATCATATAATAAACAACAAGCACATCCAGCACCAAAATGTTTGCAAAACCTAGCAACGGACTCCGGAGATAAAAGAAGAAAATGCTCCATGTAAAATTAAACAAGAGCTGGAACCCGAATAATCTGATAATCATTTGTCGTCTTATTGTCCACATATGCCAAATCAACCCGATAGAAATTCCCATGCACAGATAGATAAGGCTCCAAGCAATGGGAAAAGCCATATCAGGTGGTGTAAGAGAAGGTTTGTCCAATGTAGGATACCAGTTGAGTATGGCCTCCGACTGAAAATAAGAAGCAGTACAGCCTACACCAAAACAGATGAGTATGGCAATCAGTATGGGGATTATTTTTTCATAAGGAGAATTATTTCTATTTATACTATGATTAACAAACCAATCTCTGGATTTGTTGCAGAAACAGAACACTTCTCCCATACAGGTATCTAAAAACGTGCTCCCATTCGTTCGCTTACGATGGGAGCACTTACAACACAAAAACTAAACTAGACTTAACTAAACTATTCTATTAAGAAGTTTCACAACTTCCCTTGTCTATGCCGCAAATATAAAAAGATTATTTCTTTTTAGCAAAAGGATATCGACAAAATATCAACTTTTATCGTTCAAATATCAACTTTTTCAAACAGAATGACTATTTAAGTACATCTGTAACTCCTGTTTATAACTATCGGAAATCGGAATATACTCCTTACCGAAAACAATCCGCCCCCGGTCAACCACCTTGATTTTACTCTTTTGCACTATAAACGAGCGATGTACGCGAATGAAACGACTAGAAGGAAGCTTCTCTTCCATAGCTTTCATACTGACAAGTGACAAGATAGCTTTCGGCTCATCCTCCACATGTATTTTAATATAATCCTTCAACCCTTCTATATATAGTATTCGGTCTAAAGCAATTCGGAGCAATTTATAATCACTTTTTACATATATACAATCATCCGCCTCATCAGCATCAACACCATTATCTGCCTTCTGTTTCAGTTCATACCATTGCACCGCTTTATTCACCGATTGCAAAAAATCGACATAGCTGATAGGTTTCAACAAATAGTCCAAGGCATTGACTTTATAACTATCCAAGGCATACTGTCCGAATGCAGTAGTAAAAATAATCCTTGTTTCGGGACTGACCATGCGTGAAAACTCCAAACCGTTCAACTCGGGCATTTGAATATCAAGGAACAAGACATGTACCTCCTCGCGGAGAGGAATTTCTGTCATAGCTTGCACCGCGCTGGAATACCTCCCTACCAACCGGAGAAAAGAAGTTTTTTCCACATAGCTTCTCAGCAATTCCAAAGCCAGCGGTTCGTCATCGACAATAGCGCAATTCAGTATCATAAGCTTTTAGTCTGTATGGTTAATATAGAAGAATATACCTGTCCGTCTTCACTGACACCTTTTATCCATTCGTAATGTCCCGGATAAATCAGTTCCAGCCGTTTGCTTACCTGTTCCAGCCCCACCCCGCTTCCGCTTTTATCTTGTCCGGACTTCGGGTGGTTGCTGTTAAGAATCTCACATCTCACCGTACCATCCGTATGCCCGGAGATAGAGATCCTGATAAAACTGTCTACCGTGGGGCTGATACCATGCTTGAACGCATTTTCTATCAGTGATATGAAAATAAGGGGAGCGATCTGCAACGCACCTCCGGAGTCTGCCTCCAAATTCACACTTACTTCTACCTGCTGTGGCAGACGGATACGCATCAAGGCTACATAATTACGGATAAAGTCCAATTCTTTTTCAAGTGGGACAAAAGTCTGCTGATTGTCATAGAGCACATGCCGCAACAATTTGCTCAGTTCCTGTACCGCCTCCTGCGCCTTGTCACTGTTAAAAGCAATCAAGGCATAAATATTATTTAATGTATTGAGCAGAAAATGAGGGTTCAGCTGGTTCTTCAAGTTTTTCAGCTCCGCTTCCGTCTTTTGCCTCTCAGCTTCCATCAAACGCTCTTCCGCCTGACGCCAACGCAGACTGGTACGAATGGCCGCACCCAACCCGGCGACGAATATCATCATCCCCCATATCCCCGCGCATAGAATATCCATCGAGGTGGAATATGACGCGCAAATTCAGGAGGCGGAGGCGTACTTATACTTTCCAGAAATACATGAAGAAGCACACTCAGGCAGAGTATCAGCACGGCATTGCTCAGAATATACTTACGCATTTCATCCGTGAACATATAGCGGGGAACCAGCCACAAGTAATTGACATAGAAGATAACGAAATAGCACAGAGGAACACAACTGTGCCGCAAGAATTGGGCCAGGTTAAAGCCGCTTCCCCGGTCCATAAAGACCAACGGGAAGCCAAATATGAGCAGCCAACTGACGATATGGATGCTCAGTTCCAAAAAACGTCGCTGTGAAAATAAATTGTTTCATATAGGCAAAGATAAGAAAGATTAGGTTAGAAATAAGATTTCTACGGCTCTTATTCTGTTATTCATACGTTCAAGTTTGGCTTCCCACAGCTATGGGCCGCGCTCTTCACAGTTATGGAGAGCGCAACCCATAGTTATGAGGAGCGCTCTCCACAACCGTGGGGAGGCAAACCCGAACGTATGTTCCGGCATTTCTCTCCATACAGAAAACCTTTTCCGCCCTTATTCATAACGCAAAGCGTCTATCGGGTCAAGGTCTGCGGCCTTCTTTGCCGGATACCATCCGAAGAACACACCAGTAACGGTACATACCAGAAAGGAGAGCAACACGCTCCAAGGTTGGATAAACACAGGCCAATGCGCTATTGCCTTAATCATAAAGCTGGCTCCGCAACCTATAATCACTCCTATCAAGCCACCCGTAATACTGATCAGGATAGCCTCTATCAAAAACTGGCTCAGAATATCGACCCCTCGTGCCCCGACCGACATGCGCAGACCGATCTCACGGGTACGTTCTGTTACAGACACATACATGATATTCATGATACCAATACCTCCGACTACCAGAGAGATGCCGGCAATACAAGCCAGCAAAGTGGTCATCAGGTCCGTTGTGGTGTTGAGCATACTGCTCAATTCCTGCTGGGTGCGGATGGTAAAGTCGTCAGCGTCCGTTTCTTTCAGCTTATGTTCACGGCGCAGGATGGTCGTTATCTCATCTACTGCTTCCTCGGTCATTTCTTCTGTCAGAGCCGAAGCAAAAATTCCACTTAGGTAAGTCTGTGCCAGCAGTCGTTTCATCACCGTGCTATAAGGAGCCAGTACCACATCGTCCTGGTCCATGCCCATCGAGTTATACCCTTTTGATTTCAGCACACCGATTACCCGGAAAGGAATTTGGTTACAACGAATCACTTTCCCTATCGGATCCGATCCGTCGGGAAAAAGATTATCGACAATGGTCTTGCCGATGACACAGACCTTGGCTGCCGTACGGATGTCATTCTCGGTAAACATCTCCCCCTGTTCCACGGTGAGCTGGCGTATGGTAAGATAATCCATACTTACACCACTCACCGAAGACGGGTAGTTGTTGGCTCCCGCAACAAGTTGCCCCGAAGAAGAAACGTTGGGACTGATGTCGGAGAGATAAGTACACTCTTCGCTCAACTTTTCATAATTTTCCAGTTTCAGCGTCTGCATGGCCGAAGGGTCTTGGCGGACCCCTCCACGCATCTCTGCTCCCGGATGAATCATAATCATGTTTGACCCCATCTCCGAGATTTGTTGCTGGATGCTCTTTTTCGAGCCCTGACCGATGGCAAGCATAGCAATGACTGATGCCACACCGATGATGATCCCCAACATGGTGAGGAAAGCGCGGAGCTTGTTGTTGGCAAGGGCCCGGAGAGCTATTTTAAATAGATTTGTTCCGTTCATAATGATTCTTTTTTATGGTTAGTCCTCGTCATTCTTGGGCAAGGCAGCCAGTGCGGCAGCGGCCGAAAGGATCTGAGGATTGACGGTATCTTCCACTACATGCCCGTCACGCAAGCGGATATTACGGCTGCTATACTGGGCTATTTCGGGATTGTGAGTGACAAAAATAAGCGTACGGCCTTCGGCGTGCAACTTTTGGAAAAGTACCAGAATTTCGAAAGAGGTACGGGTATCCAGATTACCGGTCGCCTCATCAGCCAAAATAACGGCAGGATTATTCACCAAGGCACGGGCAATGGCCACACGTTGCATCTGTCCGCCGGACATCTGATTGGATTTATGTTCCAGACGGTCACCCAGTCCCACAGCTATCAGTGATTCAATGGCACGTTTCCGTCTTTCGGAAGCCGATACGGACGAGTTATACATCAAGGGCAACTCCACATTCTCTACGGCAGTCGTCTTAGGCAACAGATTATAGTTCTGAAATACGAAACCTATTTTACGATTGCGCAACACAGCCCTCTGAGGTTTGCTCATGGTACGCACGGACACACCATCCAACAGGTATTCACCACTGGTAGGGGTATCAAGACATCCCAAAGTATTCAGCAGAGTGGACTTGCCGGAACCGGAAGTACCCATGATCGTAACAAACTCTCCCTCGTAGATGGTAAAAGAGATGCCACGCAGGGCGTGGACGGTTTCATCGCCTACCTGGAAGTTCCGTTTTATATTTTGTAATTCGATTATCTTTTTCATGTGATTTATTCTTTCAATGTAAACGGAAGCATTACCTTTTATTACTTGTTCTTTTTCTTATTGCTTCCCGGAGGGCCTGGCATGAACGGACTTCTTTCACCTTCTCCGGCAGACGGTTCTTCCATTCCAGGCATAGCACCTTTCACTACCGTTTCTGTCACTACCGGTGTATTTTCAGTGATGCCACTCACAATCTCTGTCTTGCTGCCATCAGTAATACCTATTTTTACAGGATGGGCGGTAAAGGTATTGTTATCCAGTGTCCACACTTTATGACTGCTCTGGCAATCGTTTATCTTACGGCCTCCCACTATGTCCTTGTTGGGAGTAAAGCGCAAAGCCTTGTTGGGAACGGTCAACACATTATCCTTAGTCAATGTATAAATGGTAGCGTTGGCGGTAAGACGCGGTTTCAGTTTCAAATCGGGATTATCAGCTGTTATCACTACCTCATAAGTAACTACAGTGGTGCTGGTGGTTGTTGAAGAGCTGCTGCTCGTGCTGTTCGTGCTTCCCAAACGAATCTGTCTGACTACTCCTTCGAACACATCATCGGGATAAGCATCCACGGTAAAGGTTACACGGGCTCCTTCCTCCACCCCGGCAATATCGGCTTCATCCACATCGGCCACCACCTGCATCTTGGTCAAGTCGGCAGCGATGGTGAACAGTGTCGGAGTCTCGAAACCAGATGCTACGGTCTGTCCTTCTTCCACATCACGGCTGGTCACCACTCCATCAATGGGCGAGGTGATGGTTGCGTATGACAGGTTACGCTCAGCCTTTGCCAGAGCCGCCTTGCTTTGCTCCAATGCACTTTGGGCACGTTGGAAATTATAAACCGTTTCTTCATAGTCCGTATCGCTGATTAATTGCTTCTCGTGCAGCTTACGGTTACGGTCGTATAATTTCTTCTGATAGTCGTACTCTGCCTTATTGCCGTCATAGGTGGCCTTTGCCGACTGAAGTTCACTTTGCAATGTCACTTTATCCATCTCGGCTATCAATTCTCCTTTCTTTACCACGGAGTTGTAATCCACATAAATCTTATCAATGATACCGGATACCTGCGTACCCACTTCCACCTCTGTCACCGGCTCTATGGTTCCGGTAGCAGTGATGAAATTGCTGACATTGCCTTTCGTTACAGCTTCCGTTGCGAAATCGACCGTACTTTTCCCCTCCGGTCCGCCAAGCATCCAGAAACCGCCTGCCACGACCACTACGGCTACCGCTGTAGTGAGGATAATTTTCTTCTTTTCCATAATATAATATGTATAGCGTTATGATTATAATTTTATATCCTGACCTGCATAGAAGTCCAGTAAAGTCCGGTCCAGGATAGCCATATATTTGGCCTGGATACGTTGCTGCTGTGCACTGAGCAGGTTATTTTTCTCGGTAAGCAACTCTACGGTATTCTTCATTCCCAAATTGAACTGCTCGCTGACCATCTCGTAACTGGCCTGGCTACTTTTCAGTTTGCTTTCGGCCGCCGCATATTGCTCTTGAGCGTTAGTAGCGTCCAGCCACAGACTTTCTATATTCTTATAGAGTTCCTTTTGTTTGTTTATCAGATCGAGCAGACTACTATCATATTGCAAGCGTGCCTTCTGTACGGCACTTTTATTCTGGCGGTTATCAAAAATCGGAATATTTATGTTCAATCCTATCATATTGTTCCAGCCATACTTCATTTGTTTGCTCCAGCTATTGTCACTGGCACTGTTTGTCATACTCCCCGTAGATGCACTCAAACTGATGGTAGGGAGATAGCCGGCTTTAGCCACTGATATATCCAGTTTGGAATTCTCGATGCTCAACTTGCTGCTTTGGATTTCCGGACGTGATGCCAAAGCCTGCTGATAAACATCCTCCTGAGCAGGCAGCGGTTGCAAGACATGCTCATCGGCCAGTTCGGGAAGAACCAAATCCATTTCTTCCGTACCGTCCAGTTCCAACAACTGCTTCAACTGCAATTTATAGTCACGCAAGGAACTTTCAGAGGTCACCAACTGATATTTGTCACTGCTTACCTGTGATTCCAGCTGCGCCAAATCGGCCTTCGAAATACTCCCTTCCTGAAAGAGCTCTTTGCCCCTGTCGTATGTGGCCTGGCTCACCTGTAAGGTATTCCGGTTAATCTTCACCGACTCGTCGGCATAAAGTATCTGGATGAAAATTTGTGCAATCTGCTCTTGCAGAGAGTTCTCCGTTTCGGTTACGGCAAGCCCTGCTATCTGCTGACTAGTCCTCCTCTGCTTGATCGTATTCAAGCGTTTGTTACCGTTCCACAAGGTCCACTGCGCGTTCAGACCATAGTTTCCATTATAAGTGGTTTTACTATCACTACTGATGATCTCCGTTCCGCTTACCGTGTTACTGGTTTCCTGATACGGACGGTTCGTCACATTCTGTCCTGTGCTGAACGACAGACTGGGAAAGAGGGCGGCTTTGGCGGTTTTCACATCTACCGAGCTCTCTTCCAATGAGATTTTATCCTGCTGCAATTGGATATTTTTCTCCAATGCATAGTCAATGCAGTCGTCCAGCGTCCATTTTTTGGCTTCTTGGGCGGAAACCGAAGTAACCGCGGCCAAAATCATTGCGAAATATACTACTCGTTGTCTCATCCTTTTTACTATTTAATTTGTTGATACAAAAGTAGAGGACCGTGATATTTTTAGCAATAAATATAGATTTGCGGAAGATTTCTATGGACAAAAACTTGCTTTTTACCGATAAAGTGTTTTTCTTTGTAATTATTACAACTTTAAGATAAATTTATGAATGATTCTTTGTTAACACGCATCTGGATATTCTATCGCGACGGCTTTCGCGAGATGACCTTGGGACGTACCCTCTGGGCGATTATTCTTATCAAATTATTCATCATGTTCTTTATTCTGAAACTTTTCTTTTTCCCCTCCTTCCTTGGCGGCAAGACAACGGAAGAGAAACAACAGTATGTAGGTGAAGAGTTAATAGAACGGGCAAATCCATAAACATTTAAATAAATCAGAAAGTTATGTTTGAAAACATTGACACTTCGTTAATTGACTGGTCAAGAGCGCAGTTTGCTTTGACGGCCATGTATCACTGGCTTTTCGTGCCTCTCACTTTGGGATTGGCTGTGATAATGGGGCTCATGGAGACCTTTTATGTGACAACAGGTAAGGAATTCTGGAAGAACACAGCCAAGTTCTGGATGAAACTGTTTGGAATCAATTTCGCCGTAGGTGTCGCCACCGGTCTGATTCTGGAATTTGAGTTCGGAACCAACTGGAGTAACTATTCCTGGTTTGTGGGAGATATTTTCGGAGCCCCACTGGCCATCGAAGGAATCCTGGCATTTTTTATGGAAGCCACTTTCATTGCCGTTATGTTCTTCGGCTGGAACAAAGTGAGCAAGCGTTTCCACCTGGCATCCACCTGGCTCACCGGACTGGGAGCAACGATCTCCGCCTGGTGGATTCTGGTCGCCAATGCCTGGATGCAATATCCTGTAGGGATGGCTTTCAATCCCGAAACAGTAAGAAATGAATGGTGGACTTTGCAGCTGTCGCCCTCTCTCCCATGGCTGTCGCCAAGTTCTTCCACACAGTGTTAAGCAGCTGGATACTGGGAGCCGTTTTTGTAGTAGGAATAAGTTGTTGGTATTTACTGCGCAACCGTCAGAAGGAGTTCGCTCTGAGCAGCATTAAAGTTGCCGCCGCCGTAGGTCTGTTCGCTTCCCTCGTCACTGCATGGACGGGTGATATTTCGGGAGTACAGGTAGCCAAAGTGCAGCCTATGAAAATGGCCGCCGCCGAAGGATTACACGATGGTGGAAACGGAGTGCCCTTCACCATTGTAGGAGATTTGAAAATCCCCAAAATGCTTTCCATTCTTGCCACTCACGACATAGACGGCTATGTACCGGGTATCAACAATCTGTTGGAAGGTGGTTATCAGATGCCCGACGGTACAACGGCTTTATCGGCCGAAGAGAAAATTAAACGCGGACAGATTGCCATCGCCGCTCTGGATGCATTCCGCAAAGCGCATAAGGCAGGTGACGAAGCAAGCGCCGCCGTAGCTTGCAAGACATTGGACGAAAACGTGAAATATTTTGGTTACGGATATATCAAGGACCCCACCCATCTGGTTCCTAATGTGGGACTTACTTTCTGGTCATTCCGGGTCATGGTGGGACTGGGAGGTTATTTCATCCTGTTCTTTATCATCGTATTGATTGCATCGAAAAAAGAGAAACTGGCCGATATGCGATGGCTGCAACGGGTGGCTTTGTGGACTATTCCGCTAGCCTACATCGGTAGTCAGGCAGGCTGGGTGGTAGCCGAGGTAGGGCGCCAGCCATGGGCTATACAGGATATGCTGCCCGTAGGAGCAGCCATCTCCAAGTTACAGACCGGGTCTGTACAACTTACTTTCTTTATCTTCCTTCTGTTGTTCACCGTTCTGCTCTTTGCAGAAATAGGTATTATGCTGAAGGCTATCAAGAAAGGGCCGGAGGGAATCAAGAATTGAGAACTAAGGTTTCTTCAGTTCTATCTTTCAATATTCAATTCTCCATTTTTAAATTAGAACATTATGGACTATATATTTTTACAAAATTATTGGTGGTTCCTGGTATCGTTACTGGGAGCCCTGTTAGTGTTCCTGCTCTTTGTACAGGGTGGTAATTCCTTATTGTTCACGCTGGGACGCAATGACGAAGAACGTGCCTTGCTGGTAAACTCCACAGGACGCAAGTGGGAGTTTACTTTTACCACTTTAGTTACTTTCGGGGGCGCTTTCTTCGCTTCTTTCCCACTGTTCTACAGTACCAGCTTCGGCGGTGCTTACTGGTTGTGGATGATTATTCTTTTCAGTTTCGTATTGCAGGCTGTCTCATACGAGTTCCAGTCCAAGCTGGGCAATCTGCTGGGCAAACGCACTTACCAATGGTTTCTGGTTATAAACGGCATTGTGGGTCCGTTGTTGCTGGGAGGAGCCGTGGCTACTTTCTTTACCGGCTCCAATTTCCTGGTTAATAAAGGCAACATGGGCAATGAACTGATGCCTGTCATCAGCAGTTGGGCCAACGGATGGCACGGACTGGATGCGCTGACTAATCCTTGGAATCTGGTCTTGGGATTCGCCGTATTCTTCCTGGCCCGTCTTTTGGGTAATCTTTATTTTATCAATAACATCCGGGATAAAGACTTGATTCCCCGTTGCCGCCGTCAGCTTATAACCGATGCGATTCCTTTCCTTATCCTGTTTCTGGCTTTCGTTATCCGCACTTTATTAGCCGACGGTTTCGCTGTAAATCCCGAAACAAAGGAAATTTATATGGAACCTTACAAGTATTTCCTCAATCTGATGGATATACCCCTATTGCTGGTATTGTTCCTCATCGGAGTGGTCGGGGTTCTTTGGGGCATTGGAAAAGCTGTATTCAGCAAGACTGCCACCAATGGTATCTGGTTTGCCGGTCCCGGTGTCGTGCTCACTGTATTAGCTTTATTACTTTGCGCAGGATATAATAATACAGCTTACTACCCGTCTACAGCCGATTTACAAAGTTCGCTGACTTTGGCCAACAGTTGCTCCAGCGAGTTTACCCTACGCACCATGGCATACGTTTCCATTCTGGTACCTTTCGTTCTGGCCTATATCATTTATGCTTGGCGTGCCATAGACCGCAAGCCCATTACCGCAAAGGAACTGGAACAAGACGGACACGCTTATTAAAGAGTCTTAATGGATTATAGTGAAGGCATCCTGTTTTGCAAATAGCTGTAAACAGGATGCCTTTCTATGTTAAATAACATTGTTTCAACCTATAAAATGAAGAGAATATCTTGCAAATTTCCGAAATATCCGTACCTTTGCATTGTGTTTTTCATAGTATTAGATTTAAGGTTAACAAAGGTTGGAGCAAGGCGTTGCTCCTTTTTTTATATCTATAGGACACATAGCGTCCATAGTTGATTCATTTCCCATCTAGAAAGTTATTTTCGTTTAAACTCTTCATCTCAAAGAAATATTATGATACAAGTGATGCATACAGTTGCGGATTACGTGCATGATGCCAGATATAGGATGCCGGATAGACCTCTTCTTTATTTTTATCAAGGATTTCTTTCAGAATACTGCATTTGTTCTCGCCCGTCACCAGAAAACAGGTATGCCGGGCTTCTATCAAAGGACGTCCCGTCATGCATATACGCACTGTTTTATTATAAGGATTGACGGACACCTCATACGGTTCCCCGGCGGTAAGAAGTTCCTGACGATCGGGGAAAATGGATGATGTATGCCCGTCCTCTCCTATCCCTAATAATACAAAATCAAAAACAGGCACACCGTCCATGGTCGGAACGGTGGTCTTGACTATGGAAGAATACTGTTTGGCTTCTTCTTCGGGAGTGCCCTCACCCACAATACGGTAGTAATGACTGGCAGGAATACCTACCTTGCCAAGCAGCAGACGATGGGCCAGGCCAAAGTTGCTCTGATCATCGCCAGGTGGCACGCAACGCTCGTCCACCCAATAGAAATAAATACGGGGCCAAGGGGTATATGCGGCATATTCACGCTCCCAAACCTCAAAAAGTGTGGCAGGAGTAGTTCCTCCGGAAAGAGCAATGGTAAAAGGCCGTTCAGGCTCTTTATCCATCGCTTCCAATATATGAGTTATCAAGGCTTGCGACGCTTGTACAGGCGACGCATACAAGTTATGGTCAATCATCTTATTCACTATTTATTACTCAGAGTTTGCTGTTTAAATTTACTATTCACAGATGACGACTTACAATTTACAGTATAAATTGGAATGTGTCAGATTCTTGCACGGGTTTGTCCATTCGGCATGACTGCGGTTGATCAACACATCCGCTTCTTTCGGTCCCCATGTTCCTGCAGGATACCCATAAAGAGGAGTTTCGGGATGCTTCTTCCAATAATCCAGAATCTTGTCAAAGTAAGTCCAGCTCTCGTCCACGGCATCGGAACGGGTAAAAAGTGTAGGATCACCCGCCAGACTGTCTTCCAACAGGCGTACGTACGCATCCCCCGTTTCCTGATCGTGCTGGTCATAGCTGAAATCCATCTCCATGGTTCCCATATAGAAACCGGCACCAGGTTCTTTCATGGCTATGCGCTGAAGAATTCCCTCGTCGGGCTGAATACGGATAATCAGTTCCTCACCTTTATACAAGCCCTCCTTCATTTGAAACATCTGCATAGGGGCCGGTTTGAAATGAATCACAATTTCGGTCACCTTGGTAGGCATCTGCTTGCCGGTACGGATATAAAAAGGTACTCCCTGCCAACGCCAGTTGTCCACATACAGGCACATCGCCACGTAGGTATCCGTACGGGAATCAGGATGAACATTCTTTTCTTCACGATAACCGATACGGTCGTCACCGGCAATATATTGTCCGCGGACAACGTTATCACGGATATACTCATCAGTCAGCGGACGAAGGGACTGATAGACTTTGATCACCTCGTTACGAAAACCATTCTTGTCAAACTTGGCAGGCGGTTCCATGGCAGTAATGGCAAGCAACTGCATCAGGTGGTTCTGTACCATATCACGCAGAGCTCCCGCTCCGTCATAATACCCTCCGCGAGTACCTATACCCATATTTTCCACCGCAGTGATTTCCACATGATCTATATAGTTACGGTTCCATATCGGTTCGTAAATGGTACTTCCAAAACGGGTCACCATAATATTCTGTACCGTTTCCTTGCCTAGGAAATGATCGATACGGTAAATATCCTCTTCTTTAAAATAAGCGGCATAGATCTTATTCAGTTTCTGAGCAGAAGCAAGGTCGTATCCAAAAGGCTTCTCGACAATGATACGCTTTAATCCGGGCTTTTTCAGCAAGCCCGCATCATGCAGATATTTCGGAATCAGTTCATAAAGCAATGGCGGAGTGGCCAGGTAGAATAAATAATTCCCATTATTCTCATATTGAGGTGAAAGCTCCTTCAGACGGTCATTCAGCAGAGAATAAGTGGTTTCGTCCGCCGGGTCCATGGACTGATAATGGACAGTAGAGAGAAAATCGTCCAATGTTTCCATCTCTTCTTTTGTAAGAGAACCGGACTTTATCAGTTCTTCTTTCAGATAAGCACGATAGGTTTCGTCCGTATATGCAGTACGGGCACAGCCGATAATGGCAAAATGCTCGGGGAAGCGTTTCCCGTTATGTATCTTTATCAGGGCAGGCATCAGTTTGCGCCGGGTTAAATCACCGGATGCACCGAAGATGACCAAAAATAAACTATGTGGTAAACTCATGATTCTTTCTTTTAAAAATGAATGTATAATGCTTTGTGTTGCGACGTATCAATAGTTGTCTTCCCAATGTTCGTGGAAAAATTCCCCCCGTGGACTGTCCACACGCTCGAAGGTATGAGCTCCGAAATAATCACGCATCGCCTGGATCATATTGGCCGGGGAATGGTTGGTGGTCAGACCCAGAAAATAATTCAACGCTGCGGAAAGTACAGGTACGGGCAATCCTTCTTTCAACATGACACCGATGTATTTCTTCCACGCGGGCAGGGCTTCCGTTACTTCCCGTCCGAAATGCTCGTCCAGCAACAGATGCGACAATCCCGGCGCACGGCGATAGGCCTCGGCAATGTCGTTCAAGAAAGCGGAACGGATAATGCATCCGGCACGCCACAACAGGGCGATGGTGGAAAGATTCAATTTCCAGCCATATTGTTCACTGGCAGTGCGCATCAGAGCAAACCCTTGCGCATAACCTATCAGACGGGCGGCATACAAGGTACTCTCCAATCCGGCCACCGTATCCTGATAATTATATACCGGATGATTCTCCACATGCATATAATGCTGGGACATCAGCACACGCAAGTTCTTCTCCGCCGACAGATTACGGGCAAAAACAGCCTCGGCAATCACGTCCAGCGGCGTATTGAGTTGCAGAGAGTTAATGACACTCCAACGACCCGTTCCTTTTTGTCCGGCAGCATCCAGAATGTTGTCGAGCAAATAACCGCCTCCTTGTTCTTTATGACGCAGAATGGCTGAAGTAATCTCTATCAGGTAACTGTGCAGGTGTCCTTTGTTCCATTGTTCAAAAATATCCGCCATCTGTTCGTTCTTCAATGCCAGCAGATGCTTCATGGCGAAATAAGTTTCAGCTATCAACTGCATATCCCCATATTCTATGCCATTGTGCACCATCTTCACATAGTGGCCTGCCCCACCGGGCCCCACCCATTCGCAACACGGAGTGCCGTCCTCGGCTTTTGCCGCAATACTTTTCAGCATCGGCTGAATGACCGGCCATGCCTCTTGCGCACCACCAGGCATGATAGACGCTCCATGCAGAGCACCCTCCTCACCTCCTGAGATACCGCAACCTACAAAGTACATTCCTTTATCATAAAGTTCCTTCACACGACGTTCCGTATCTTCATAATAAGAGTTCCCTCCATCAATGAGGATATCGCCCTTATCCAGTAAAGGAAGCAGCTTACCCATCAGTTCATCGACAGCCGGACCTGCCTGTACCATCAAGAGGATGACACGCGGAGCTTTCAGCGCTTCGACAAAATCCGTCAGTTCATTACTGCCTATGATACCTTTTCCTTTGGCACGGTTTGCTATAAAGTTATCTACTACATTTTCTTCTTTTCCGGGAACGGTACGGTTCCATACTACGACCTTCCATCCCTTGTCAGCGAGATTCAGAGCAAGGTTCTGCCCCATCACGCCTAATCCGATTAATCCTATATCTGCCTTTTCCATAAATTGTTCTTTTTATATTTAACGATTTAATAGGTAATTTGTTCAATAATTCTATCTTTGCAATTTGAACAATAGCACATTATCATGAAGAGGTTAAAAATCGGCTTATTAGCCCGGATTATCATCGCCATCGCATTGGGTATAGGATTCGGAAACGTTCTTCCCGGCGAACTGGTGAGAGTATTTGTGACTTTCAACGGGATCTTCAGCGAGTTCCTGGGTTTCATCATTCCGTTGATTATTCTCGGGCTGGTCACTCCCGCCATTGCCGATATCGGCAAGGAGGCGGGAAAGATGCTGGTAATCACAACGTTGGTGGCATACGGCGCCACTTTGTTCTCCGGATTCCTGTCTTATTTCACCGGAGTGACTTTATTCCCTTCCATGATTGCTCCGGGAGCGCCGATAGAACAAATCAGTGAAGCGCATGACATTTCTCCGTTCTTCACCGTAGGCATTCCTCCGGTGATGAATGTGATGACTTCCTTGATCCTGGCCTTCACGCTAGGTCTGGGCATCGCACATCTGGATAGTACAGCGCTGAAAAACGTATGTAACGATTTCAAAGAAATCATAGTCAAGACCATCCAGACGGTGATTCTGCCCCTGCTGCCTATCTATATATTCGGTATATTCCTGAATATGACTCATTCCGGACAGGTATATAACATTCTGATGGTATTCATTAAAATTATCGGAGTAATTTTCCTGCTTCACATCTTCCTGCTGGTTTTTCAATATACCATTGCAGCGCTGTTTGTGCACCGGAACCCGTTCAAACTACTGGGAAAGATGATGCCTGCCTATTTCACAGCATTGGGCACACAGTCATCGGCGGCCACCATTCCGGTGACTTTGCGGCAGACCATCAAGAATGGGGTTACGGAGGATATAGCCGGATTTGTCATTCCGCTATGCGCCACAATTCATCTGTCGGGAAGCACACTGAAGATTGTCGCTTGCGCACTGGCACTGATGATTATGCAAGGAATGCCTTTTGATTTCCCCATGTTTGCAGGATTTATCTTTATGCTGGGAATTACAATGGTAGCCGCACCTGGAGTACCGGGAGGAGCCATCATGGCTGCATTGGGGATCCTGTCTTCCATGCTGGGATTCGGAGAAAGTGAACAGGCTTTGATGATAGCACTTTACATTGCCATGGATAGTTTCGGCACTGCTTGCAATGTGACGGGCGATGGGGCTATCGCATTGATTATTGATAAGTTTTTCGGGAAGAAAAACCACCGGTCTATACAATAGAAAAAGCATTATCGAACTAAATAAGGCCAGAAAGAAAAAGATATTTTTAGAAACAGGGCAGTAACAAGTTGACATTTTTTCATTATCTTTGTTTCTATAAAATAGAGAAAGGAGAAAAATCATGCGAAGAACCGAAATTGTAGATATGATACGCAGTATCCTCCACAAAGTAGCACCAAATGCCCAAATCATACTTTATGGATCGGAAGCTCGCGGAGAGGCTCGCCCAGACAGTGATATCGATCTGCTTATTCTTGTAGATGAGCCACAGCTTACTCCAGAATACGAGCAGGAAATTATCCGTCCGCTTTATGAACTGGAAGTAAAATCGGGAGTTATTATCAGCCCAATGATTATGCTGCGCAGATTATGGGAGAACCGTCCCTTTCAGACTCCGTTTTCGCTGAACGTAATGAATGAAGGGATAGTGTTATGAAGCAGGAACTATCCCCCGAGCACCGCGTTGCCTTGATTCAATACCGTTTTGAACGAGCGTATAAGACTTTGGAAGAAGCTGACTATATGCGTGTGGGAAATTATTTTAACGCCGCCATCAACCGCCTTTATTATGCCTGCTTTTATGCAGCCACCGGTTTGTTAATAGCTAAGGGAATCGAGGCAGGCACCCACAATGGAGTAAAAACAATGTTGTCCTATCACTTTGTGCGCACAGGAGTACTGAGTCTGGAACATGGCAGCACATTCAGCAACTTGTTTGACAAACGGCACAGTGGAGACTACGAAGACTTTGCCTATTGCGATGCCGCATTGGTAGATTATCTCAGACCACGTGCCGAAGCTTTCATCAAATCGGTAGAAAGTCTGGCTCAAGAATAAATTGATCGCTCCCAAACAAAAACAAACATATTCTTTCTGCCCTTCTATCGTCTTCATCCTGCCATTACGCTATCTCCAAGAGGAGGTAACGCAATGCAGAATAACAAACAAAAAAGGAAAACATGAGCTAGAATACAGGCATCTGCCAAATGAATCCCACTGACACACGATGGGTACTGAAATTGTCCTCACCCAATGCCTTCGCACGATCGGTATATTTATAGGAACGCCCCACGTATGCCAGGAAGAAGTGCAGATTGCTCTCCATCGGATAAAATTCTATTCCTCCTGCATATCCCCATGCCGTGCGATATTTACCTTTTTCCACTTCATCGCTTGCCTTATAAACGGAAGCCGTTTCATACATTCCTTTTGCAAACAAGTTCCACTTCGGGGCAAAACGATAATTCACATGCAACACATAGGACATATATTCGGCATTAAAAGCATTGTGTGCCTGATTATCAGTTCCTACTATACTAGTTATAATCCCTTTACGGTCTACCCCTTCATGAGAATACATCCAGTCAAAATAGGCGTGCCATTTAGGGCTGAAATTAAACTCATTACCCAAAGCATAATAATACATCTTCTCGCCTTTCGTTTCGTTCATGACAGAGGCAGACCAACGGGTTTTGAAAACATCCAGAAAATTACCATTCCAGTTCAAGGTATAAACCAACGGCAGTTTGGTACGTTCCAAATCCCCGTACATCTCCTCGGACGGCCCGTTCAGACTGTTCAATACCTGAAATTGTATCTGCTGATAAGGATTATAGTTGTATGCCACATTCAAACCGGTCATGAAGTTACTCATGTGCTCTATCATGTCACTATATTCGTAAATATCAATCGGATTCAAATCAAATTCTATACCACCATACGAGGCACATTGCTTTCCGGCAAAAAATGAGAACTTATTTAATTTGATGCCTACTCCCGCCCAATCTATGCTGGTAGGTACATTATCTATATTGCCGGAACCATCGTTACCCCGATTCAGACGCTGACGGTAACGATAGCTCAACCAGTCATTGATATCTCCCTTCATCTCGATACGGAGTTGCTTCATTTCGAATGCGCCCCGATCAAATCCGGAGTCGTTCCATTTCATATTGAAATCACCGTGCATATTAAGATAGAGATTGAACTTGTCCGTTTTCTTCTTGATACCGGTGACTTCTTCAAACAGGCTTTTGTCACCGGCCATGAAATCACTTCCGGAAGATTGGGCATATAAAGGGTAAGTGCCTGAGACAGCAAGGGCTGTCAGGCATACTAACATTATTCTTTTCATAAGTCAAAGTTTTAGGTTGTAATGTATTCTCTTTCTTATGC
>OIFH01000062.1_pt1 | contig 35710 bp, 31 predicted proteins | sample 1581951 | NCBI WGS metagenome assembly OIFH01 (sample SAMN04414075, study PRJEB24778) | human gut metagenome | material: faecal | host: Homo sapiens | reverse complement strand
GGACAAATAGGGACATATATATCTTTTGTGAATCAGGATGAAATGTTCTGATACACAGTTCCGAAAATCCAAATTAAACGCCCATTAACTTTAAAATAGTTAAAGCAAAGATTGCGAAAATGGCAAAAAAGGAGGTTCTATTTTCTTTCATTAGTCTTTTGCAATAAGATTTAATGTTACTCATGTCAAAAACATGAACTTATCATAAACAAGCGTGTGTCCGAAAGGTTTATCAAAAAGTTCCAATTTCTTCCGTTACAATATAAAAAAGCAGTCCGGCACAGATATTCATCCATATGCCGGACTGCTTTTATACCATATCCTTCTTACTTATTTCGAAGAATTGGAATCTGGATATTGAACGAGCTCCCATCCTGTTTCATATTCAATGGAGTAATGGAACAAGCTGAATAAAGCACAATCGGTTCATCATTTTCATCCAATAACAGCTGAGGACGTTCCAACCGATCTACCTCTAGCCGCTCTCCATTCTTTAGAATTATTTCTTTATTCATAAACAAAGAATGTTCAGGAAGTTTCCAATGTATACCATCTTCAGCATACATGATGGCCAATCCCGGCTTACCTTTTGTAAATCCTCCCGTGAAATCTTTAAAAACAGCATAGAAACAATTGTCTTTCCGGTGATACCATACAAACGGGTCTTCCGCATTCAATTTCTGGTTATCCCCTGTTTCAAACTCAAATACATAGTCATCCTGCACAATAAAAGGGCCTTCGGGGGCATCGGCTATGGCCACTCCATGCACACCACGCCAAGTAGGATCATAGACATTCCCTTTAAAGTAAAGATAATATTTCTTTTTCAAAGGATGATATACCACTGCCGGATTGACTAAAATGAGATTATCAGGCTTGGTTACGGTTCCTTCAGGTGAGGGTTCCAGTACATTATCAGGCTTCACCCGTGTACGTGGAGCAAGTAAAGGTTGCTCATTACATGAAAATTTACCTTCCAGTAATTCTTTTATGGAATTAAAGCACAATACTCCCAACTTTTGATTTTGCTGGAGTCTGTCTCTTCTGCTTAGTTTTCCCTTTACATGAGCATTTCCACCCGGATCCACCGTAGCACAATAATACAAATAGTATTTTCCGTTATATCTTTTGATATGCGGATTGTGAACCGATTGTGCATCCCATGAACAGCTGTCCGGACGATATCCATCTTTGTTATAGACAATACCTATATCCTTATATCCCCCATAAGGAGAGTCTGATACAGCTACTCCAATCATCGAACCTAGCAACCAAGCATCTATAAATCTAGGGTACTTCGGTCCTGATTTCATAGCGGAATAAAATAAATAATACTTTCCATCTTCCTCTGTCTGAATAGCCGAACCACACCAAATAAAACGATTTTTCAATGAGAAAGCGGAGAAACCGGAAGGGAACTTCGAATTGCCCCGTTGAATAAGTTCTAAATTGACCGGACCGGCCTGCCAGGTATGTTGCGCCCACCCTTGCAACAAAGCAAGGAAGGAGAGACAAACAAATAGTATTTTTCTTTTCATATTCATCACAAACAGATCATTCATTACTGATTTTCTTACAATAATTTACTCCTAACACATCATAATGCCGTCGGATGCTCTCCAAACGGGTACAGAATCTTCCATAATCCTTATTTTCCTTTTTGCTCCACGCCACCTCGGACAAAGCTGCCACACGCGGATAAAGCATATACTCCATCTCATCGAGCGCAGACATATACTCCGTCCACAAATTGGCCTGTACTCCTTTAATATGTTTGGCCTCATCCGCACTCAGGACTTCGGGAACCGGATGATAATTATAAACTTTTTCCAAAGTAATCACCCGATTGGGATTTCCAATTTTTCTTTTCATTGACTTTAGACTGAAGACAATTGAAATACATATAAATATTAGGAGACATAATGACATCATATCCGGCTTTCGCGGCATGAATTCCCCCTTTCTCTCCCCGCCATGACATCACGGTAGCACGTTGCAGAATACCTCCTTCCAAGATTTCATCCCAACCGATAATTTTCTTTCCTTTGGTATTCAGATAGTTCTCAATTCGATTGATGAAATAAGTCTGTAATTCAGCCTCTTTTGTCAAATGTTCCTGCTTCATCCGTTCCTGACAGTGTACACAATTTTTTCCAACGGATACGAGGGGCCTCATCCCCACCTAAATGGATATAGCTGGAGGGGAAAAGTTCCACCACCTCATCCAGAATATCCTGCATAAAGGTAAAAGTAGATTCCTTAGTACAATAAATGTCATTGAAAACACCCCAACGGCCTTCCACCTCAAAAGGTCCTCCGGTACAGGAATATTCAGGATAAGCAGTCAGTGCCGCCACGCTATGTCCCGGCATTTCTATCTCAGGAATAATTTCCACAAAACGCTTCTTGGCATACGCCACCACTTCTTTGATATCTTCCTGTGTATAAAATCCACCATAGCGTTGGTATTCCATTCAGTAGGATTGTCCCACATATATCCCACAATCGTTTTCTTACGGTAACCTCCGACGGTAGTCAGTTTGGGATATTTCTTGATTTCGATACGCCATCCCTGGTCATCAGTCAGATGCCAATGAAGGATGTTCAATTTATGAAAAGCAAGCAAGTCGATGTGACGCTTTACATCTTCCTTAGGAATGAAGTGGCGGGAAACATCAAGCATCACTCCGCGATAAGAGAATGCAGGCGAATCTTCTATCACCACACAAGGGATGTTCCATTTTATTTTTTCCGCCACCTGCTTGTCACTTTCAATGGCAGAAGGTAATAATTGGCGCAAAGTTTGAAAAGCATAGAAAATGCCTTTAGGGGTTTTGGCATCTATATGGATAGAAGATGAAGAGACTGTCAGCTTGTATGATTCCTCATTGGGAAGAGCTGTGTTAAGCCGGCAACGAATCACATTGGAAGAACGGGGAGTGGAAGAGACCTCCAATGAGAACCCGGCAGCCGTATCAAACAAATCATTCCAGAAAGATACGGCATTGCGCATCTCCTCGTTATCTACTGACAACGTAATTACAGTTTTGTCATTTACCGTAAAATTGCCTCTTTTTTCGATGCACTTTTGCGGCATCGGGATAATGGAAACCGATGCCTGCAAAGTGCCGAATAACAACACTAAAAATGAAAAGGTTAGAATTAATTTCTTCATGGTTTATTTTTTATTTGTTGGATAATTCGGACTATATAAAAGATTTTTATTGCGGATGACCAACTTGCCGTCTTTCACCCACTCTTCCCCTCTTTCCTGCAAATGTCCGGCCATCGCTTTCCGCATCTTTTCCAATGTCTTTCCGGAAGCCTTGGCTTTTGACAAATCATGCAATTCGTATGGGTCTTTTGACAAATCGAACAATTGTTCCTCACCTGTACGGAAAAACCAGATATACTTTATTTTCCCATCCGTCAAAGCACACCAATAATTATCCGCCCAATAAGCGGTGGAATGTTCTATATCAATATATTCACGCCAGGGAGCTTTCCCTTTTTCCAATAAAGGAAGTAAAGACAGACCGTCTATTTCTTCCGGAATCCGGCAGCCGTTCAATGCCAGAAAAGTAGGAAGCAAGTCGCGTAACTCCACCGGAGCCTCTATTTTTTCACCGGGTTTCAGGCTACTTTTCATGTTTTCGGGTAACTTTATAATAAAAGGAATAGCTGCCGAACCTTCATAAGCATACGTTTTACGCCACAAATGATGATCTCCCAACATATCGCCATGATCGGCAACAAAGCATATCAGCGCATTGTCATACATTCCTTTCTTTTTCAGTTCATCCACAATGCGCCCTACCTGCTCATCAATAAAAGTAACCGAAGCGTAATAATACTTACGGGAATTCCGGGCATATTCCACTCCATAGTTTCCTACAGCCGCTTCAGGATTTTTTTCGGGATGAGTATCTATTGCCAGATCTTTACACCAGTCACCTACAACGGGAGCGGGTATTTTTCTGCCCTCATACTTATCCACTATTCGCCGGGGAGGATCATACGGACTATGCGGACGGGCAAAAGACACTTTCAAAAACAAAGGCCGTTCAGAAGAATAACCTTTTATCGCCTCCACCGCCCTGTCTCCTGTCCATACGGTAGGATGCAAGCGCTCGGGCAAAGCATACGCTTTCGCTCCGTGGGCATTCCACTCCACCCCTGTACTGTCGGGATTCAGGCCGAAAGCCTGCGTATTGAACCATTTACGATAATCACTCATAAAATAAGGAGACTCCACACGTCCGCTTTCATCCAGAATAGTCACTTCGAATCCATGCAACACATTCTGCGGATGCCAATGCATCTTTCCTATTCCCAATGTGTGATAGCCCAAGTCTTTCAACATCTGCGGCATTTCATATGGATAATGCTCTGCCACCTGTCCATATCCTAACAAGCCATGATGCCAGGGAGACATACCCGTCAGCATACCCGCACGTGCCGGAGTACTGCTTGGAGCAGCCGTATAGGCATTACAAAACAAATGCCCATCGGCTGCCAAGCGATCCACATTTGGAGAAATCACAGCTTCATTTCCCGCACATCCCAATGCATCCCAACGTTGTTGGTCAGTCATTATCAAGATGATATGCGGTTGCTTTTTTTCCGGTTGTGCAGCCTGTCCGGACATAGCGGACAAACCAAGCTACCGGCCATACACCATCCTACATAGTTATACTTTTTCATTACTTATCAGTTTTTAGAAAATAAAATGTCTAATTCCGCTACCCCCATGCTCTTTTGACCATCCACTGTTGACAAGGCATGGAAACGGATGTAGCGTCCTTTATGCGTCTGCCAGAAAATTACCTGCTGTTCTACAGGATTGTTCTGAATATTGGCAAACTCTCCACGGGCTGCCTCTTCCCATCGGATTCCATCCAAAGAGATCTCAATCATATATTTTACAACAATTCCATTAGCCCATCGTGCCTGATCAGGCAGATAGCTTATACCGGTCATTTCCTTTGCTGATTGCAAGTCAACCTCAAGCACATCTTTTCCAACCCAAGTTGTATGCTGGTTTTCATCAAAAACAAGCGTACCGGCTTTATCAGGCAAGGTGCTCCAATGAGCCTTACTGCCGGTAAAAGTACGCGTAGCAGTTGTTGACTTTTTCTTTCCGTCCACTGCTATCGCTTTAATAATCCGATCACCGTCTGCCGGAACAGGCGACTGGTAACGAGGGCTTACACCAGGTTGTGGCTCTTTACCATCTGTAGTATAATAGATAGAAGCATCCTTATTGCTGCATACCAACTTCACCTCTCCATTCTTATTTCTGGTAATCACAGGAGCATCCAGCGGAGTTTCCGCTTTAAAGACCTGTATTTCTGCCAGACAAGGTGCCTCCCATGCATCTGTTATCCGTATTCGCAGACGTGAAGCAGTGACTTCGGGAAAACGCAGAATCCGTTTATAACCGATAGTAGTCTGTTCATCCAATTTCTGCCAATTCCCATTATCAAAATATTCTACAACAAACTGCTTTACTCTTTGCCCTTTCTCAATAAACTCTTGCAATAACAAACGGTTGAAAGTTAATTCTTTTCCAAAATCCACTTCCAGTACAGGCGTTTTTGTATCAGCTTCCCAATATGTACCTCGGTTGCCATCCAAAGTATATTTCAACTTCTTACGGTTCTTGCCCGTTACTTTCATTTTCTGATTAACGAGATTCTTCTTTAGTTCAGAGGTATATCGCCGATACCATTCTACCAAACGCAAGGAATCCTGCTCAAGAATCAATCCTTCTTGATTGGGGGTCAGATTAAGCAATAACAAACTGTTACGTCCCACACTCTCATAATAAATGTCAGTCAATTGGGACAATGATTTCAGTTTATGGTCTTCCGAAGCATGATAATACCAACCGGGACGGATGGATACATCAGTTTCTGAAGGAATCCATAACGTACCATCCGCATGTCCGCGCATCCACTGTTTACCATTTGGTATCCCCTTATCATAGAGTTCCGGCTTTCTCACTGTACTCCAATGCTCTTCCAAAGCGTACCCTTCCTCGTTGCCTACCCAGCGGATGTTCTGTGCACTTCCACCATGCACCACACAGTTGGGTTGCAATTCATATACCATTCTGTCAAAGATTCCCATGGATAGTAATCTGCGGTAATCTTTCGGGTATGTAAGGAATCCGTACTATAATAACCACGTCCCCCGTTGGCGCCGTCAAACCAAAACTCATACAATTCCCCATAATTAGTCAGCAATTCGCGCAACTGATTGCGGAAGTAAGTGATGTATTCCGGTTTTCCATAATCAGGATGGTTACAATCCCAAGGAGAAAGGTACAATCCCACTTTCATCCCATACTCATGGCAAGCATCCACAAATTCGCGTACCAAATCGCCTTTTCCGTTCTTCCATGGAGAATTCTTCACACTGTATTCCGTATAAGCCGACGGCCACAAACAAAACCCGTCATGATGCTTGGCAGTAAGGATCACTCCTTTCAGTCCCGCTTCTTTACAAGTCCGTATCCATTGACGACAGTCTAACTTAGTCGGATTAAAGATGGCAGGGGACTCGTTGCCATATCCCCACTCCATATCCGTATAAGTATTCACGCTAAAATGAACAAATGCCGTTGTTTCCATCTGCTGCCATTGCAATTGTACCGGTGTAGGTACAGGCAAGGTCTGTGCCTTTACCGGAAAGCATAAAACTCCCAGTATGACACTTAATAAGAATGTCTTATTCATTGTCTTTATTTTACAAAGTCTGTATCGTTATATTGGATTTGCAATTTCTTCAACTCCGCCTGCATATCAGCCAATACTTCACTATAAGCAGGATCATTGATTACATTGTGCATCTCGGCAGGGTCTTTTTCCAAGTCATAAAGTTCCCATGCATCAATGTCATTGTAGAAGTGAATCAATTTATAACGGTCTGTACGTACTCCATAGTGACGTTTCACCATGTGTTCGGCAGGATATTCATAAAAATGATAATATAATGATTTACGCCAGCCCGCAGGCTTCTTTCCTTTCAATAAAGGTAACAAAGACTCGCCTTGAATATCTTCGGGTACTTTTACACCTGCCAGTTCCAGGAAAGTAGGTGCATAGTCTATATTCTGTACCATTTCAGTTATATCACCTTTCCTGTCAAATCCTTTCGGCAAACGCATTATCAACGGAGTACGCATGGATTCCTCATACATGAAACGCTTGTCAAACCATCCGTGCTCTCCCATATAAAATCCTTGGTCTGATGTATAGACGACTAATGTATTATCCAGCAACCCGTTTTCTTCCAGATAATTGAGCACACGTCCTACATTATCATCCAGTGATTTGACTGTTTTCATATAGTCGCGCATATAACGTTGGAATTTCCAATTAGCCAAATCCTTTCCTTGCGGATTCTTCTGATAAAAATCATCGATCACAGGACCGTAGAATGCATCCCACGCGGCACGCTGTCTTTCGTCCATACGTCCGATAAAGCTTTCATACAATGATTTCAAACGGGATTCCTTGTCAGGGCGGAGCATCTTCAGATCATATATCATATCCATATCTTTCACAATACTCATCTCCTGAGCCGCAGCTGCGGAACGACCCTCATAATCGTCAAAGAAATTATCGGGTAAAGCAAATTCTTTATCTTCGTATAAGGCCAGATTACAGGTATCCGCCATCCAATTACGATGAATAGCCTTATGATGAATAAGCAGACAGAAAGGTTTTTCTTTATCGCGCTTATTTTCCATCCAGTCTATGGCATCATCGGTAATCAGATTAGTGATGTACCCATGTCTCTGAATGGTATCATTGGTTTGTGTGATGAAATCCGGATTATAATAATCACCTTGTCCGGGAACTATCTCCCAATAAGTAAAGCCTGTCGGCAAACTTTCCAAATGCCATTTCCCAATTAATGCAGTCTGATAACCCGCTTTCTGCAATAGTTTCGGAAAAGTTTGCTGCGATGAATCAAATACGCAGGTAGAGTTATCATAAAATTTATTCTCACAACTATGTTTGCCCGTAAGCATACAAGCACGACTAGGGCCACTCAGAGAGTTTGCGACAAAACTGTTTGTAAAACGTACCCCCTCATTGGCTATCCGATCCAAATTGGGTGTATCCATATAACGTTTGTCATAGCAACTCATCATTTGAGCTGTATGATCGTCCGTCATAATATAGACAATATTCAAAGGTTTTTCTGTTACCGGCTCCGTACAGCCGGTCAGAGCGGATATCGCCAATAGTCCGCCATAAATCAATTTGTTTTGATGTTCCATTTAATGGTAATGACTTAAAGTTTAAAAATAAGTTGATCCTTTGTCGCCAAACAAAGGTACTCTCTATTTATATGGCAATCGGGAAAGGAATGTTCCTAAAGAAATAAGATATTTTTTTATAAGGTTTGAAAGTTTATCATCACACTCTTTCATTTGGATAAATCGCATCCGATTTTCTCAAATGGAAGCCGGGGGAATCCATTGATCCGTTGATAAATGAGCGCATCATCCTTAAATCCCTTCAACGGATCAGCAGCATCCACAAACCCTGGATCCGAACCGGTAGCCCAATTGTTATACAATTCCAGCCATTCGCTCTGTCCGTGCACCACATTTCCTATCTTATAAAACAAGTTTTCTTCTATCACATTGCCTTTTGGATAAGAAGTGTCATTGTCCCAATATGCAGCGAGCAAAGGATAGGCCGTACTGTAAGGAGGATTTTTATAATTGACTGTTTGCAAACGCTGATCAATTATCGCACCTTTCTCTATCATGAATTTGCCCCAGCCCTGCATACGCGCATCTATATGAATGGCAACAGGAGAATCTATAAATATATTATGCCGGTAATGATTATTATGTCCCCCACCGATTAGTACCGGCAAAGACCCTGCTTTGTGATAAATATTACCATAAACTTCCGCTCCGCAAGCTCCGTCATCATGATAAGTAGCCGTTACACGATGGCGCGGACTCAATTCATGAAAATAACAATAACGGATAACATTTCCCTGCTCCGAAGGATCACGACCATAATAAACAGCTCCCTGATCATCGACTTCAGAACACACATTCGTTATGTCACACAGTTCTATCACATGGTTATTTCCATGAAACAGGATAGCCATGCTGGGCGCATCATAGATGTCACATTTAGAGATGCGGTTACCCACACCATCCATCCATATTCCGGGACGATAGGATTTCTCAATCCGGTTATAATCATGTATCCGGCAATTCTCCACATAGTTTCCGGCAGGGGTCAATGAGGCTCTGTCTCCTCCTCCCAGACTGATACCTCCGGCACCTACATTATAAATATGACAATCCACGACTCCGTTTTCCGTTCCTCCTTCGCGGTTGAACAGGATGTTCTGATAAACCGTTCCCATCAAATCACCCACGACACGCGAAGCTAGGTTGCCTCCCGACTCGTGCCCTCTTTGGTTACCAGCCTTCAACGTTCCCTTTCCGATGGATACGCCCACTCCGCCCATATTGCGTATAATGCAATTCTTAATTAAAGCACGATGGGTATTCTCCATATAGACACCGATATGCCTGCCATACTCGAAAGTGATGCCTTGTACCTTCACATCTTTGCAATGCTCTATAGCCAGCAAGGGCCCTTCCAATAAAGAAACACTCCAATTTTCCATCTTTCCGGCAAGCGGATATACATACATCTTCCCTCTCCCGGCATCAATCACGTATTCGCCCGGCACATCCAGTTCCTCCAGCAGGTTCAAGGCAAACCATTGACGCCAAGGCGCACCTGTCATAAATCCATATACCGTATGCTGCCCTGTATGAATCATTTTATGTATCGTGTCGATGCTTTCCACACAAATCATGTCATCGGCATAACCGTGCGCAAAGTATCCGCTTATCCACATATTCTCTACCGATTTCCAACTCGAAGGGCGCTCTTCCTGATATCCGAATACAGGGAAAGGAGCCTCTTTCCCTTCCTTAGCCATCCCCGATTCCTGTATTTTTCCAATCATAACCGTAGAGTCATTCGGCCAACGGGCTATTCGCAGAGGCTGGCCATCCGCAAAGATTTCCGTCCATGCCGCCTGGCTGGGCCTTCCGAAACCTGTAGCGTGCAGGGCCACCAGCTCCATCCGGTTTTTCTTGAAGTCAAACTCTCTTATCAGACTTGCGGGCAGAAGCGGATCGCCCAAGCGGAAGTCACTGGGAAAATAACGGATAGGATCCCCTTCCTTCCGTTCCTCCGGAATAATTTTATATGATTTCTCCGGCGCATTCGGATTATGGGGATCCGCATCCTCGCCTATCGTCCAGTTAATTCCGATCTGGCATTGCGGCTCACGGCTTTTGATGGTTCTGTATATGCCTTCTACCGGCCAGCGATAACCGGGTTTCACCCAACTTCCATCAAACCAGAACTCCACTATTTTAGTATATTTTTCCGTGATGTCCATCAGTTCGTCCAATTGCTTCAACATGTATGTATTGTACTTCCTGTCCGACTCCACATTGTCAACATCCGCATTGACTTTCCTGTCCCACAACGAGTAATACAGTCCCAGCTTCATGCCTTGTCTCTTACATTCCCTAGCTACGGCTTCAATCACATTCGTTTTATTTCCCGAACTTGCCACGTCATAATCAGTATATTTACTGTCCCAAAGACAAAAGCCCTCATGATGTTTTGCCACCAAGATGATATACTTCATACCGGCATCTTTCGCTGTCTTCACCCATTGACAGGCGTCAATCTCCGCAGGGGCATAAGTTTCCACCGGAAAAGATCCGTCTGACCATTCCACATCATGGAATGTATTGATACCAAAATGAATGAACATACCATACTTGCGCTTGATCTGATCTTTCTGGTATTTTGAAGGTTTTTCAGAAGGTATTGCAGTTGAGATACCCGGTTGTGCCTGTGCTACTTCCAACGAGCACAAGAATAAAAATAATAATAACAGTTTTTTCATATTGATTTATTTTTAGAATAAGTCTTGCTTTTTATCTCCATTCATCCGATTTATACACACCGATGACAGCATAACCTCATGCCTTATCCCTCACCTTGCGCACGTTGCTTTCAGACCGGAAACAGAATAGAGATTATAGTCCATATCCACTTTGCTTTCAATAACAGCAAAACAAAAAGTCTTTTATTTAATGGCAATTGTGCGGGGGATATTCCTAAATCAAGGAATCTCTTTATTGTGAACTTTCCGCATAATTTAACGAATAAAGTTCGCTTTTTCACGAACTTTCAAGAAAGGACTTCTAATTCTCCTATCCCATGTGGTAATTAAGGGTATCTAGCATTCCACTACCCTATATACATTCCCTTTGACAGTATGCACCCGCCCAACAGAGGCAGAATGCGGCTCAGACTGTAAGCGGTCATGCTCCTTATGACCGAAGGATGAATGGATTTCATACGCCCGAACAACTGGGTGACGGAAAAGGTCAGTACCTTCTGCAGATCATCCTCTACCATAGCGAAGCGGAAGCAGAGGCGGAATACTCCTCTTCGGGTACGTGTTTGTAGAACTTTAGCATAGTGCAGATGGGGGTCGGGCACATCGTTTTCCAGACATGCCACTTCGGTTACCTCGGTCAGTACATTGAAACAGAAGTGGTAGTGGGAGGTGAGAAAGGTGGTCACTTCCTGCATCAAGGAATGCGGCTTAGCCTTCTTCTGCACGTCTTTCAAGTGAGCAGAATTCTCCTCTGCTTTTCTGGCTGAAGCTGTCGAAAGGACTGATTCCACTTTTTTGCCGGGATTTCTCCTGAAAAACTATTCTTGTTATCCTGCAAGTTGCCTTTACCATTTTCAGCAAAGGTAGCGGAACTTGGCACAAGTTATGGCGAATCTTGGTACAGGATATAGTGCATCTTAGTACAAGTTGCGGTAGAACTTGATACACAGTACATACGTATATATAGGCATACGCTACCGTATGTACAGCCCGACACATACATACGTGTAGACTCATACGTCAGTAACGTGACAGGTCACATGTTACTAATGTTACCGGATGTGTTGCTTTGGTCGTTTACTTCAAAAGAACCGGTCGTTTTTTTAAAATGTCCTTATGTTTTTGGTAAATGCCAGCACCTTTACTTAAAAGGTCAGCATGTCTTGATGAAAAGGCCGGCATGTTTCATGAACCAGCTTAGCTGGTCCGACGGACAAGCCTATCATGTCCGGCAAACCAGCCAAGTCGGTTCATTACACTATCCTCTCACTATGCAGGTGTTCACTTTTCTCCTCTCATTCTGTCATTTCATTTAAAACACACTAGTTATCAATTGGTTAAAAACTGTAAGATCTCCCCTCATTCCCGTTTCATCTGTAGATTCTCCTCCCTTCACAGGAAGGAGTGAAGATACAGAGTGGAGGAAACTGAAAGGGGATGACGGGAAGTCCTGTCACTACCGGAACGCCTGTCAGCAGGGCGTTTTCAAAAGTAGATGAAAGGAAGAAAGAAGAATCTATCTGTTCAAAACCAGTCACGTATACTATCAATCTTTTAGATCAGCAAAACCTTGCAAAGTGGATTGGTCAGCAGGATGAATAGACCCATCTCCGCGAAGAGCAATATTCAACAAATAATTAGCTTTATTTTTCTGTGCATAATCATATTCAGCCTTCACTTTCACTGTAAAGATTCATTTTTCACCTCCACATTGAAAATCATTCCAGCCACTAACCTTTCCCAATCTTCTTTTTCCCAATTGTTTCACCTTCATATTAGGCTTGCCAAAATACACTTCTTTAACCAAAGTTTCCGTACCAATGAGCCGAACAACATACTCTTCACCTGTTTGGGTAGAGAAAGCCAATACACCATCCCCTCCTGTCTTTACGGAAACTTTCCTGCCATCTCTGCATCTCAACACTTCACATTTCTTGTCACCCCAAGGATTCTGTAATCGACAAAGATTCCCTTTTAAACTCTTCACACCTACTTGTGTAACCTCAGCCGAATTATTCCTACTTGCAGAAACGAGAAATGCCCCTCTTGCCAACAAAATAAATGCCATAGGAATAGAATCCCATGCAGCAGGCACAGCAGGGAACACTCTGATTTTCTCCTCGTTGCTTTGGAGCATCATTTCATTTATGCCCGTGCAATAATTGCTCATGGGTTCCATACCGCACTGAAAGAAATCATGTGAGCGTATCATATACGTGTCTTTCAACAGATTGTGCACAGAGGCAAGATCGTAAATATTGTCAGGATAACCGGTCACATTGTGCATCAATCCTTGTGGATACATCTGATGTACATTCACCCCGTTCCATATATACTTCAAGGCCACATCTCCTTCTCCCATTCGAGCGGCTATCTGCGGATAAGGATAATGCGCGTTACACTCGTCATCGTGTTTCAACAGATTCACAACAGCTTTTCCCAAGCGAGTGTCTTTATCATCAATACCAATCAGCCCTGCCGGAAAAGCTACGGCACCACCGTTACCCCAAATCCATGGAGAATAACGCTTTTCCGTATAATACTCCTCGGCAGGAGAGATTACTTCGCCACATTCACCAAACTGCTGATAGCCTCTTTCCCATAAATGATTGAGTACGTGACGCCACTGTTTCACCTCATCTTTGTCTACGTTCAATATTTCCGCCGCACGGATACAATCCTTGAAAAGCCTTTCGATGCAATTGCGGTCACTGATAGGATTCTTCACATAAGCGATAGGGGCCGACTCATACAAAGAAGCTTTCAAAAAATATTCATTTTTTTCTTCATCCCATTCCAACCTGTCTAAATAAAAATGAGAAGCTTTCTTCATAAACGTATATGCCCTTTCTTTCAAGAATTCCTCGTCTCCCGTAAATTCGTAATAATCCCAAAAGAGAGAAGCTATCTGTGAAGCAGGAGTAAAATTGTTCCTCAGATAGCGTTTGTCCTTTCCCCATTGTACACCGTTGAAATTATGCGCTTCGGTAATGAGCAATGCATCATGCTCCGCTCCATACTCCTTTGCCAGTTTCTCAGCAAACGGTATCATCTTGAAGTAAGTGTCGAGATAAGGTTTCATCAGCCGCCAATCGTTTTGCGCACACAATCCCCAATATTCCTGCTGCTGGTTCCAATGATGCGGTGTCCCCCAATTAAGTACATCACGGTTCCAACGCCAAAGTCCCCCATTAAAAGCCAACGGAAACTCACCTCGCGAACCAGCAGACATCAGATAGCGATGCAAGTAATAGATATTCTCCAAATAATCATCACCCAACTTCACAAACGAATTGGACCAGAAATTGCGATACCACTCATCTTTCTCGCGACGCAACTCATCTACCCCCTTCGCTTCTGCCTCATCAAGTAATTTCTTTGCTGCATTTACCGGATCCTTATCTTCGCGATCAGTCGCTACACTGACCATAATTGTGAATTTACATTTATTTGTCCGCCATTCGGCACGACGCATATTCACCGTTTCCGGTTCCTCGGACGACTCTACCACCCTGCAAGCTACAGCAAAGTGCAGTCCACCATCCGTTTCTTCCAATATCATTTCGCGAGCATCAGCCATTGCACGCATCTTACCAAGCCCCACTGAAGGGTTCTTCGCAAACCAACCTCCATACCATCCGGTAAAGGAACGGCTCCCCAGTCTTTCCAACGAAACCGTAGCTACCGAATGATTTCCCAACATTTCAGGATCAGGTATATTTTCACATTCCACTATCCATACATTACGATCTTGCGCCAACCAAGTACGAATAGTTGTAGCAGAATAACCCGTAACCGCACGATATGTATTCTCGGCATTTGCCAGCGATAACCGCCCCTCAAACTCTTCCAAATGCATCCAACTGAATACCGGTGCACCAAAATCGATCTTCAGACGAGCCGCATGCTTCAACAATGACATTCCGTATTCTTCTGGTTGTGCCTTTGTCCACAAATCATTTTTATTGATTTGCAATTCGATGCCATTGTCATGATTCCACACCATGCCGCCTATATCACCATTACCCATCGGAAAGCCTTCCGCCTCCAGTTGCGTAGGTGAAAAATAAACGATATCATGTTTGGAGAGGTAATCGTCATCTACCTCAAAAGGAGCAGACTGCATTTTCAAATAAGTATAATCTATATTTTTCGTATTTGCCGCTATTCCTCCGGCAAGAAAGAAATACAACATAATCAGTTTTTTCATATTCATGGTATTTACAGAATACAACTGTGCTTATCTAAAATAAAAGATGTTACATACACAAACAGAAAAGACATAAAAGAGAAGGGTTCCTTACACACTCTCTTTTATATCTTCTCCTTAAAAATGATTCTCTTTTTTATATTAATATCCTATAGCCGGTTCATTAGCTATTTTACTCCAACCCGGATTTTGATAAATCGTTGAACTTTCCAAGTCATCAGGATTTGAAGAGGTAAGTGTAAAGTTGATAGCAGAAATAGGCTCTAAGTAATTGGCTGGTATCCAGGTATAACCATCGTATAACAAGTTATTCTTTTTTACAATCTGATTAACACGCAAATAACTGCTGTTTTCTTTGTTGGATACATTAGGTTGCTTATCTGAAGTACCTTCTGGAATCAACAAACTATTACCAGCTTCATCAACATACAATTTTTCCAGTTCGCCACCCCATAAATTAAATCCTTCAACTTGATAATTTTCTACTTGGTCCAAAGCACGCCAACGTTTTAAATCACGCATACGGGTACCTTCACTCATTAGTTCTACGCGTCTTTCACGACGAATATTATATAAGGTGGGGTCTACTAACTGACCGGCAGAATACTTAGCCCAATCATTTTCTTTAGACAAATCGGTAGCAGCAATTGTCATATCGATATTATCAGACACACCTGCACGACTACGAATCTCCTTCCAATACTTTATCGCTTTTGGATCCAAGCTTCCATTTTTTTCATAGCAAGCTTCAATATAATTCAAGTTAGCTTCAACAGATCTGAAAAGAAGACATCCATACGTATTGACTGCACCAGAACCGATTACAACTTGAGCTGGATCATAAGTCAAGAATTTACGAACCGTATAACCTGTCGGGCATCTATCATTGGTCTGCTCCAATATCTTAGGATATTTATATGTCTCATATGGATCAAGCCTTGAACAATCACTAGGAGCACCCATAAATAACTGTAAACGGTCATCTCTGTCTTTTTTAACATTTTCAATCGTCACGTCACCAGCATAGCCAGAATTTGGCGCATAAATAGGCAATCCATTCTTCATTAAACATGCATCTACTAAACTACGAGTATATCCTAAATCCCCTCCTCCTTTGCAAAGATAAGAACTTACACTATGAGTAACACCCTGCACAGAACTGTATGCTCTCCAAAACAAGACTTCATCTATCGGTTCCATATCAACAGCCGAAAACATTTCAAAATAAGGATTCCAGTTATAAGGATTCGAGTCCGGATTATATATACCGGTATTTTTTGTCAATGAAATACGATCGGCTACTTGAGCAGAAGCATCCATTGCCTGTTCCAAAAACCAATCTACTTCCTTGTCTATATCAATAGAAAAGCCAGCATTATATTCTTGCTGTGCTCCTGGCCATCCCGGACCACCCGGCACACGGTCTGTACCTTTATGGTATTTCAACCAGGTAGCCTCAAACAAAGCTACACGAGACTTAAACAACAATGCCACATTTTTTGTCAATCTATTCTTACCATTATCGGTAGTCAATGACATCAATTCAATAGCTCTATCTAAATCCTCTATAATAAAACGAGCCACTTTATTACGAGGCTGTCTTTTACTTTCCTCCTTCAACACTTCTGTTTCATCAGGTAATACTTCCGTTACAATAGGAAAATCACCGAGACTTACCAATTATTGAAATACTGGTAGGCACGCAAAAAATACATTTCTCCAATGTAATGTTTTATCATTACTCCATCGCCTTTTATACTTCCGGCCTCATACTTGGGTAATACTTGTTGGAAGAAATAATTCGCTTTACGGATTTCTGTAAAATCCCATGCTCCTTTATCAGCAGGAGTACGTTTTTCTCCCGGTACCCACAACGCGGTAGAAGCATCCGTTGCGGCCTGGTCATCCGAATTGTTATCAGTTTTTACTAAAGAGATATCAAAATTAAGATAGGATGGGAATTTATATTGTTGAATAGAATAGGCAGCCAAATCACTTTCTGAATTAAAATAAGCATCCGGGGTTATTTTATCCAACGGTTCACAATCTAGAAAATCATTGCAGGATGTCAATACCACCGAGGTAAATAACATGGCTACAGAAGCTACTGTATTTTTTATGTAAGACATATTGTATTTCTATTTAAAAATTAACATTCAAGCCAAAAGATATCACTTTAGATAATGGATAAGTCTTTCCTGATCCCCAATCTCCGGCAGCTAGTGTTTCAGGATCAAACATACTGGCCAGGCTGGTTCCAGTCCACAAATTATCACCAGACACATATACACGGCATCTATTAATGTGCAATTTATTAATCCATTGTTTAGGTAATGTATAACCAATCTGTAAATTCTTCAAACGGATATAAGACGCATCTTGCAGATAACGAGTTTGTACCTGATGATTCTTGTTGCTGGTAAAGTCCGGTCTCGGATAATACCCGTTCAGATTAGCTCCCATAGGATGGCCCTCAGGACGGAAATAATCAAAATGTTCTTCCATCGCCATTGATTGCCAGATATTATTTACAGCTCCCCAAAAAACAGCACCATTAGTTCCTACAATCGGAGCATAATCTCTTTTACCTACTCCCTGAAAGAAGATAGAAACATCAAATCCTTTATAAGAAGCATCCAAAACCAATCCAAAATTATAACGGGGAGTAGAATTACCAATAATCCTTTGATCGCCCGGATCAGCTAATGTACCTTTACCACCATCTACTTTGCCGTCACCATTTATATCAGCATACATAATATCACCGGCACCCCATTTGTTTCCTAATTGATTTTGGCCACCATTAGGTAAAGATGCCAAATGCTCTTTCATTTCTTCATCTGTTTTTGCAATACCTAATGAAGTATACCCCCAAATTTCTCCACTCATTTTTCCTGCATACCAGTCACTGAAAGCATTTGTAGTATTGGGATATTTCACCACTTTTTGCTGGGCATCAGCCAAATTAAACTTCACTCCATAATCTACTTCTCCTATTCTATCGCGCCATGAAAGTTCTATTTCAAAACCATAAGACTTCATATCAGCATTATTTACTATAGCAGGAGCAATACCCAAAACTAAGGGTAATTGTGGAGCAGGACCTACCATATCGACAGTCTTGCGTACAAAATAGTCAAAAGAACCTGTCAATCTATTAGAGAAAGCACCAAAATCAAAACCTACATTAAAAGAACGCACACGTTCCCATGTCAATAATGTACTAACCAATGAAGGAATATCTGCCGTATTTGTTTTTCCTCCATTCACCAGCCAATTACCGGAATTGCTTTTCACGGGTAAGATTTCATAGAATGGGTACAAATTCGATGTATTTTGATTTCCCAATTCACCCCAAGAGCCTCTCAGTTTAAATTGATTGACAACTGATTCCAGCGGTTTCCAAAAATTTTCTCTGGCCACATTCCAACCTAAAGAAAATGAGGGGAAAAAGTTCCAACGCTGATCTTTCATAAAACGGGAAGTTCCATCATAACGTCCATTTACTTCCAGCAAATATTTCTCCTTATAATTATAATTCAAGCGCCCAAAGAAACCGGCAGTAGCCCAATGGTTATAACCGCCCCCCGCTACGTCCTGCTCAGTAGAAGTATCAATTGTAGGTAAATCTGGTACAATAATGCCATCACGCTGAGCACTTAAAGTCCTCACATTTTGATGCTCGGCATTAAATCCACCCATTACTTTGAAATAATGGTCACCCAACTGGCGAGAGTAATCCGAGAAAAGATTGACTGTATAAAATTCATTCTTTGTTCCTTTTTCAATTACTCTGGACTGACCTGGCTGCGTCGCATTAGTGATAGCTATAGCATAAGGTTCTCCATTGGCGTCATGGGCATAAACAGCTTGTCTGTCAGTATGAGTAAAATTAGTTGTAATACGCATATTACCCTGTAAGTGAATATTCCATCCAGGCAATGGAGTGACATCCAACTGCAATTGTTGGAAGTTCTGATCCAAATCTTCCTTCATTCGTCCTCCTTCTTTTAATGGTATAATCTCGCTGTTATCCGCCCAATATCCTTGTGGGTCAGTAACAAACGCATTAGGCCATTTACGCATTATCTGGTGGAAAAATAACTGATTCAAATAAGAAGGAGCTTCATAATTAGTACGAAACCATTTGGTATTATAAGAGAGACTTATGTTCTTGTTTATTTTCGCATTGATTTTCCCATTTACAGAATAACGATAATAGCTTTCGTCAGCATAATTCAACAAGCCTTCCTGATCCATAAAATTGCCGGACAAATAATAAGAAAAACGTTCCGTACCACCACTCAAGCTCAAGCTGTGTTCCTGAGACATGGCATGGTCTTTGAAAAATACATCATACCAGTCGGTATTAGCATTTGCCCAGTTGTGTGTATATGTATTTGAAGTTGTAACCGGAATAATTTTTCCTACTTCTCCACGCTGATAAGCCAAAACATTAGCTATTTGCTCATCACTAAAATAAGCTGCCTGTCCACCATTAGTACGTGCATCATTATAATAATGCATGAAGCGATAGGAATCCATCATATCATAATCAGTAAGAGGACTATTAAAACGAATATTAGTATTATAGCTTACTACCGGTTTACCAGTCTTTCCTTGCTTAGTTGTAATCAAAATAACCCCAAACGGAGCGCGAGAACCATAAATAGAAGAAGCCGATGCATCTTTCAATACAGAAATGCTTTCAATATCCAACGGATTAAGCAAGTTCATATTACCCTCTACACCATCTATCAAAATCAATGGAGAGCCAGTGGAGCCTTTACCGATTGTCCCTGCACCACGAATAGATACGGAAGGAGTATTATTCAACTGTCCACCTTTAGCGTCAACCCCAAAGGTCATTCCCGGTACTAATCCCTGTAAAGCCTGAGATACATTTTGTACAGGACGAGATTCTAAAGCCTTTTCCCCTACTTGACTGACAGCACCTGTCAAATTCACTTTTTTCTGTGTTCCATACCCTACTACTACCACTTCATCCAACACTTCTGTATCTTCTTTTAAAGTCACAGTGACAGGGACACCTACTTTTGATTTCACAACAGACTTACTATAACCTATATATGAAATCTCTAAAGTAACTTCCTTATTAGAAACCACCAATTCAAAGTTTCCATCCATATCAGTCACAGTACCGTTTGTAGTCCCTTGTTCCAACACAGTAGCCCCGATCACGCTTTCTCCCATATTGTCCACTACTTTTCCGATTACTTTAAAAGTAATCTGCTGCACAGTCTGTGTATTGTCAGCATTAGTAGTCAAGACAATCTTCTTATCCAAAATGGAATATTTCACATTTGTACCTTTAAATACCTTCTCCAGCACCTTAAAGATATCACCGTTACGGGAAGTGACTGATACACGACGATTTAAATCAATAAGCGTATTATCAAAGAAGAAATCAAATTCTGATTGTTTCTCAATTTCTTTCAAAATTTCCCCTACAGTCTTATTCTGTACCTCCACATTGACTATAGCCTTCTGCGCATACGATTCGGATGCATGAGCCAGTCCTAGGGAACAAGCAAAGAAAAGAGTAAATAGTTTCATAGTTCTTGGGATTTTCTTCGAGGAGAGCCATAGACGATTTGGTATCCTCGAAAATTGGATACTACAATTATTTTTCATACTTTTGTAATGACTTAAGTTTTAAAATTAGTTGATTAAGCTTGTCGCCAAACAAGCTTTAATTTGAAAACCGATTTTCCATACGGGAAGATACGCCAATATTTTCCCGTATGTTTTTGTTACTTTAAGGTGATAGTTCTTTCATATTATATTCAATTTAAGGTTATTTGATTAATAAATCTCTATATGGGTCTTTTTTTTGCGACGCATCCTTACCGTCTACATATTTCCAGTGTATATTGGAAGATAATTTAAAGTATTCCAGAATACGCTCCAAACGCTGACTGGTAAAAGTCCCGGTAAAAGCAGCCTTACGTGCAGGATTTTTCTGAATGAACACCACATTATATCGCTTTTCTAAAATCCGTAAAGCATCCTTCAAAGAAGTATTATCAAAAATAATCTTGCCGTCCTTCCATGAAGTTTCCGTTTCACCGGAAGTCTCAAGTAAACGTGCTGTACCTTTTTTTGAATCATACACAACTTTCTGACCGGGGTTTAACACAATCTGTTTTTTGCGGACACCTTCTTGGAAACTGAAGTTGACTTTACCTTTGATTAAAGTAGTAGATACCTCAGGAGACTCTTCGTAAGCCTCTATATTAAAACTGGTTCCTAACACCTCTACCTGTGAACGGTGAACCGTAGACACAATAAAATGTTTCTCCACATCTTTAGTTACTTCAAAATACCCTTCCCCCTTCAACTCAACTTTTCTCTCCTTGCTATTCTTAAAAGAAGAAGGATATCGCAAAGAGGATTCTGAATTCAAAAAAACCACCGTACTATCGGGTAACACTACTGAAGTAGTCATTCCCGGGTTTGTCCTAGCTTCCAACATTTGTACATCTGCATCCTTTCCACCATAATGTTCTACCAAAAAAGTAGCAAGCAGTGGGAGAAATAACACGGCAGCAACACGCTGTGCCACTCCCACCAAGCCACCTTACTTCTTTCAGTCTTTTTACCTTTTACCTTAACTAAAGCCTTTTCTGTATTTACATTATTAATTACATGAACGGTATCAGCCGCTAAATAAAGTATTTCCATCTGCTTTACTATCCGGCGATTTTCTTCAGACTCCTTCATCCAATCTTTTACCAGTCTCTGCTCTTCTACCGTTGCAATACCCTCACAATAACGGGGAAGTAACAATTCTATATTCGTTTCATTATACTCCATACGTATGTTTTTAAGTCCTTCTACTTATATGGCAAGCGAGAAAAACACATTCCTAAACAAATATGCATTTATTTTCAAAAATATATTTTCATAGAGAAACTTTTTCAGGATTTTCACGAGTTACATACCGTACAACTACTTCAGGAGCCTCTCCCACTTCTAGTTCACAAGAAAAAGATAGTTCTTCTCATCCACCTTTTGCAAATGCCATTCGAACTGCAGATCTTTCAAACGCTGTTTTTGTTTTTCGGTGAAGACTTAAGCCTCATGTAGTATATCCTAATGTTTGATAGCTTGTAGCAATCGGTCTATTTGCCCATACCGATTTAAGATAGTGGTATTAATCATAACCGGCATCAAAACCTGCCGCCTCGGACAAAGCCCCTCCACATCCTCCAAAGTAGAACATTCAAATTCCCGGTCGACCAATCGAATAAGAAACCATCCAAACATACGTGGAAAAAGATTCCTTTGAAAAAAAATTTTGGTTCTTAATTTTTATTAGCCATTTGTTCCGTACGCATAACTTCTCCCCAAGGCTCACCTCAATTCATTCTTGTGTGAATACGCCATAAATTATGATTCAAACGACTGGCGTCATTTATTAATTATAATTAAACTGAGTATAACAACGGGGCGCAAAGCGGGAAATAGCGTATTCGTCATGCCCGGTATAGGAACATCCCTCCAATCTATCAAAAGAAATCTGACTTAAGCCGATCCTATTCATCAAATCGGCAATCCGGTCTGCCAATGTATCTTGTAAAGCTAAATCCCGGAAAAATACCTTATAGACATGATCAGATAATTTATATAAAGGAGTTTTTGAAGAATGATCTGACGCTTTTGTCATGAAAGCTCCCCTTTTGCAATCCTTCAATAAAAAGAAGTCAGTTTCTTTTTCCATCTTGTTATATATAATAAGTTTATTGTCTATCTGAAGAGTATTCAATGATAGAGGAATTTCAAACAAATCACTTTTCTGAATGCGGATATCTGTCTGGCTTTCGGTGATATCTTCTTTTAAACTCCGAAACACAGCTTAACTATCCTTGGGAAAGTTGTCCACCACTAAGCAATGATTGGGGATGGACACCTAATGCTCCCTTTAAATCACCACAAAAAATTATTAATATTTTAATAGGAATCATTGCCAAAGGAGGTTGTTTATTATTAGGAGTAGGTCTGACGCCATCAAAGACGAAGTAATAAAACGTTTACATGAAACGGAAAAGCCATTTATGCCACTCGTACAACTCCTATATATAACAATGAGAATATATGGTTCACTGCAGACAAAAACGGAAAAACTTTATATGCTATTTACGCTTTATCAGAAGGAGAGGAACTTCCAGAAACAATAAATGGGCCGGCAATATTCCTAACGGTAAAATGATTCCACTACAAGGCAATAAAAATATAAAATATACCAAAGACAAAGGTATTCTTACCCCGTAACCTCAAAAACGAACCGATAGTATTATGCTTCAAAGTAAAAAATAATTAAATATATTTCCTATGTGCCCTTTGGGCATACATAATACCCAAGGGCACACTACAAACGACTTTAATCAAGACTTCCTCTAAAATAGTATTCCATAGAATAGAATTACTGAAATACAATATATTTTTTTAGTTTTAAAAGATTATATTTGCACACAAATCAACCTTTAAATAATGAAAACGGAGTATAACTATGAAGACCAATCCCTATTATTAGCCATCAAAAATGGCAATGAGAAAGCATTTGATACACTTTTTAGGAAATACTATCCCATGTTATGTGCATACGGAAACAAATTCGTAGAATTAGAAGATGCAGAAGAATGTGTACAAGATGCCATGCTGTGGCTTTGGGAAAATAAAGATATGCTAGTCATTCAGTCTTCATTAAGTAATTATTTATTTTCTATTGTACATCATCGTGCTATAAACCGTATCAAACAGCAAGAAGTAAAAAGCCGGGTCGAAAACTATTTTTATGAAGAGATGCAATCCCTAATAGATGACACTAATTTTTATCTTATAGAAGAACTGACTATACGTATCCAAGAAGCAGTAGAAACACTTCCTGAATCCTATAAAGAAGCTTTCGTAATGCATCGCTTTAAAAATATGAGTTATAAAGAAATAGCAGAAATTTTAGGAGTATCACCTAAAACCATAGACTACCGCATTCAACAGGCACTAAAACAATTACGTATTGAATTAAAAGATTATTTACCCTTTTTATTGCCTCTATTGATAAAACACGTCTGAACATATACACATTCATTCTTCTCCACCAAATAATTCTAATAATAATTTCTAAAACATAATTAGGAGTCCCATACAAATCGAGACTCCTAATAAAGTTATACAAAAGACATACTAATAAAAGTATTTCATCATTCTACCGACGGCACCTCCAAGATACTACCATAACGATGATATTCAAATGAAATACTTTGCTCTTTGATGTAATGAATCAATTCCACACGTCCATCTTTCACCGGTTTAGCTGTAGCAATATACTTATCAATACGTGCAGCTTCCTCATACATTTCCATCGGAATATCCGCCCCACAAGTACGGATACGCTCATAGTTCTTCATTGATTTCAGGAATCCGGCCAACGCTTCTTCTTTTAAAGGACATCCCAAGGAAGCCAATGCAGCTGTACGATCATCACCGGGCTCAAAACTAATGCTCAATGGAGTATGACAAATTCTGGCAGCCAAAGCAATCATCTTTGCATCTTCATTGTTATCTCCCGGGAAAAGACGCAAAACCATATTCTTTAAAGGCAGATAGCGGAATGCATTTTGTTCGCCATACAGATTATTGACATCACGCGCATGCGCAAATTCCTGCTCGTATGCCTTCACATAACTTTGTGTATAGTCAGTGGTACTGCCTAGTTTATCTGTAATCTTTACAAAACAAGCACAATAGTTAGGACCACCCGCTTTCACACCGCCACCAAAAGCTGACAATTTCATTCCACCGAACGGCTGACGATTTACAATGGCCCCCGTTATACCACGATTGATGTAAAGATTACCTGCCATAATTGAATCTTTCCATAATTTCTGTTCACCTTCATCCAGACTCTGTAAGCCTGAAGTCAAACCATAATCCAAACTGTTTACCCAATTGATGCCTTGCTGCAAATTTTCAATACAAACCACACTCAGCATCGGACCGAATAATTCGGTTCTGAATGAATAGTTACCGGGACGTACCCCCCACTTCACTGTAGGAGCCAATACATATTTATGCTTATCAAGAAAACGAGGTGGAACCAGCCAGGACTCCCCTTTTTCCAATTCCAAAGCTTTCAATAATTTATCATTCTTATCGGTAATCATCGGACCTACCACATTCCCTGGATTCCATACACTACCCACCTTCATACTAGTTGCGGCATCTTTTAACTTATCCTGAAAGTTCTTGTCCTCATAAACTGAGCGTTCTACCAGCAATAAAGAACATGCGGAACATTTTTGGCCGGCATTGCCAAAAGCAGAAGCCACAATATTCATAATAGCATGGTCACGGTCACCGGAAGCCGTCAAGATAATTGCATTCTTACCACCGGTTTCTGCCGACAATGGAGTAGCCGGATTACTGCGTGCAATATTTTGAGCAGTATCTGTCCCTCCTGTCAGAATAATATGTTTGACAGCCGGAGCCGTAGTTAATACCTTTAATGCCTCACGGTCTGTAATGATAACCTGCAAAGCCTCTTTAGGCACACCTGCATCCCAAAATGCCTTGGCAAACAACCATGCCACAGGGGCAGCAACAGTCGCCGGTTTCAAAATTACAGTATTTCCTCCTACTAGTCCTGCCACAATACCACCAATAGGTATAGCACACGGGAAGTTCCACGGAGAAATAACCAAAATAGTCCCTTTAGGAGCAATGTCCACATCCGGTAGTTCTGCAAACTGCTTCATGCTAGTGCTATAAAAACGAGCATAATCGATACCCTCCGACACCTCCACATCCCCTTCCACTACTGTCTTCCCTGTCACGGCACACATACAACCTATCAAATCACCACGCATCTCACCCAGTCTGTTGGCAGCTTCATACATTATTTTATGCCGTTCCTGCAATGTAGTCTTTCTCCATCCGGCAGGATCTTTTTCGGCTATATCCAAAATTTTCATCACCTGTCCGGCATCAGCTTGTGACATTTCGCATACACAAACTTCATCATCCTGGCAACGGTCCATATATTTATGGCGTTTCTCACAAACCACCGTTTCAGCTCCTATCTGCAAAGGAATAATTTCAGGTGAATCCGTCGGCGACTTCTTCCACTTCGCAAAAATGTTCCGAACCCATTCCTGGTTCTGAGCCAAATCAAAATCAGTATCAGGTTCATTCTTCATTACATCAGCTGGTGGAACGGGAGTATAACGATGCAAGCGGTTTTGTGTACGGGCAGGAGTATGTGTAATAACATCTTTCATTTTATAAGCTTCCTCAAACTGGTTCTGTAAGAAACGCCAAGTATCCGTACCCGGTTTCAAATTGAACGAATGGGTCAGGAAGTTGTCCGGAGCCGTATTTTCATCCATACGACGGACCAAGTAAGATACTGCATTCAGGAAATGCTCATCTTTTACCACCGGCGCATATAGAATCACATGATTTCCCAATTGGGATTGAGCGCGCCATACATGGTCAGCCATACCTTCCAGCATCTCAAAAGTCATGTACTCCGCGCTTCCCAGCTTCTGACTCAACAGATAGGCGTATGCAATAGTGAACAAATTATGAGAAGCAACCCCCACATGCAACGCCTTTGCGTTTTCGGGTAATAAAGCACGTTCCAGAATATGCAAATAATTGGCATCCACTTCAGTTTTCGATGTCCTTACAGGATTAGGCCAGCCACGAAGGGAAGAAATAACCGTTTCCATTTCCAAATTACAGCCTTTCACCAGTCGCATCTTTAATGGTGCACCCCCATCAGCCACACGCGCTTTGGCAAATTCTAATAATTCAGTCTGAAATTCGTATGCATCGGGAAGATAAGCCTGCACAACGATGCCTGCCGAATAGTTTTTAAACTCCGGTCTGCTCAACACTTCTTTAAACAAGCGTAATGTAAAGTGAGCGTCCTTATACTCCTCCATATCCAGATTGACAAACTTGGAGCGTTTTACACCGTTCTCATCCACGTAAGGAAAGTCAATTGCTTTCTGATACAGTGCACACATACGTTTCACCAGCTCCGGAAAGCTTTCTTCATAATTCAGCGCATGAGTCTGCGCGTAGATACCCGATATTTTCACAGAAATATAATTGATATCAGGAGCTTCCAAGGCTTCCAGATAGTGGAAATAACGATGATCCGCTTCTCCGTTTCCTAAAACGACCTCGCCTAACAAATTCACGTTCTGACCAATCTTTTGTTTGAAACGGGTAGCCAGATGATCTGTCAATTTAGGACGCGCTTCGTTCAGAATTACTTTAGAAGTATCCATACGAAGACGCTTCTTTATGATTGGTATGGCTATGAAATCAAAATGATGACCAAAAGCCTGGTACATCTTAAAAAGGAAAGCATCACGCTTATTCAAGAACTCAGGTACACCATAACGGTCTATCAGCTTCTTGATACGTTCTGCCAATTTCTTACGATCACGAATTTGAGAAGATTCGTCCAGCATCTTCACCAAGAACTTTTTGTCCTGTGGCCGTTGTACCATAACGGCATATTTATGCTGTTCTTTACGTTCCTCACTAGTGATGGTTTGTTCACACGTGTTATAAAGCTTCAGTACCCATTCTTGTACTTCGGCGATAGTCGGTCTGTTGTCCATAGTAAACTCATGTTAATGTGTAAGAATTAAGGATTAAAAAAAATCATAGGTAACAACTAAAGACATGAGCATCGTAGGACTGAACATAACGGCACGATACCGGTGCAAGGTCTGGAGAGCTTGCTGTGAAAACCGGTCAAATATAAGTTCTCTGCCCATAAGATGATTTCCTTAGAAAATGTAATTGTTCACATGCAAATATACACTAATTCTTTTATTATCAAAGGAAAAAACAAGAAATTATAAGAACTCGTTTAATTTTCATCAGCATTGTCATCAGTTTCACCGAACTTTAATTGATTTCTTTCAGTAAGACAGGTTCTAATCTGGACATTAAATATCCAATTCAAAGAAAGTAGGCTGATTGGAGGTCTCGCTATAGCCTTCCAACAGATATAAATCTGTACAGGCCACATGGATAGTGAATAAATAATTAACAGTATGTGGATAATATCCTTCGGGTAGAGCGATGCAATATAACTTACCTACCGTTTCCTGCACCCAAGAATAAGACTTTTTTTTAAAATCGGCTATAAACGCCGCTTTTCTGAAACGGTCCGAAATTTCACGTAAATAAAACTCACCTATATGATAGGCATTAACCAGATTAGGCTCATGGTGTGCAAATAACCAAAAATCATCCTGCAAACGAATACCTATCAAAGATCCTATATTAGAATGAATGCTATATAGAACAGACTCTCCACTATACAAACCATCCCGACATACAAACGCCACCTTCTCCAAGCAATAAAATATATCATAGGAAAGACCTTCATGCTCAACTTTCCAATGAAACAGACCCTTCTGTATCTGAAGCGCATACATCGGAACCGTCCACTGCCCGCAATCCAACAGGCACAATACATCGCAACCTCTTATCAACCTATGATAATCAGCCACACATTTATCCTGCGAATTCCAAACAATAATTTTCATCACTCAGGCTAGTTTTATCCATTCATTTTTATGGTACAAACATAAAAAGAGACGTGGGACCTGCTTAATATTTTATCTGCCTTAGAGGTATCCCCATACCAGCTGCACAAATAATAACAACAGTGTCCCACGTCTTTATGAATATACTAATCCTGTAAAGGAGTATAAACACAAGACGTGAGCGCTTGTTGTATTACACTTGTGCAGCTTTGAAAATTGGGGATTTTCTAAGACAAGGTAATATTTTAAACGCTCTTAATTATATATGTCCCTTCTTGTTTTCAAATGAATATTCATCTGTTTTCAAGATTGGTACAAAGTTAAAAAAAGAGTTCTGATTAAAGTGAAATTAATCTATTTTTTTAAATAAATAATAACCCGGATGAATATCTGAAAGAGTTATTTCCCCATTACAGTAGCCACAATCTTGCGACCGCCTCCATGGTTGCGGAACTCACAAAGGTAAATTCCCTGCCAAATACCCATATTCAGTCGACCATCTGTAATAGGAATAGTAAGACTAGTTCCTATAATGGTTGACTTTGCATGGGCAGGCATATCATCCCAACCTTCCAAAGTATGTTCGTAATAGGGTTCGCGTTCCTTTATCAAGTGATTAAAAATAGATTCCATATCCGTACGAACATCCGGATCAGCATTTTCATTGATACTTAATGCCGCACTGGTATGTTTGATGAACAAATAAAGCAAACCTATTTGGGGAAGTGGAGGCAAATTGCGCACCACTTCATCAGTAATCAGGTGAAATCCCCTAGTACGGGGACGAAGCGTAAATTCTGTCTGAGATACCATAACTATTATCAACCTTTATGCATCCATATAGATGCCACTTTACGACGTACTGCTATTATATTAAACAAAGATACACCCACAAAAAGCAAAATACCTATAACCATGGCTGGTCCCAGATTTCCTTCTTCCAACTGTGGAAATAACTTTTCTATCATATCCATATAGCTATTCCGCACATAGATCACAATTCCCACCGATAAAAACAACACTACTGCATTGAGGCCCAATGTCAGCATTTGATAGGGAAGCGCCACCTTAGCCGGACTGTAACCTATCAATAACAGATTCTCCAACTTAGACGTATTCTTCTGCAGTAACAAGTAAATACTGAGCATCAAAATATAGAAAGAGAGTACACTGATAAGCAAACCTACAGAAAGCACAATTCCTACAATCACTTTCAAGAACCAGGTAGTCTTTCCCGCATCCAACTTGTCATCTTCTGTATCATATCCCTTGTCTTTAAAGAACTTGGCAATACGGTCGTCCGTAGGATTGTTCACTTCTACAATCAGTCGTGACGGTTCGCTTTTCTGCCCCGGAGCAAACTCATTGTTAGCCCACGCCATAAATGTTTCCGGAACAAGAATCGTATTCAGGCGATTGGAGAAACCTGCTATTTTTCCTTTAAAGTTTTCCGTATGCCCTGCACCAGTAATACGTATATCCAAATTAACCATACCCATCACCCCTTCCGACAATTGCGGCAGGCTCCGGCTTTGTGCAAAACCAAAGTTATACAGATTCAGATAATTACGGGGAATAATGATAGGAACAACCCGTTCATTTTCATCAAACTCCCATTTATCCAAGTTCACATCCACATACTCATCGGGTACAGACTCAAAGAACATGGCTGTAGACATGTGCAACCCCACGTTCTCCATCCCCATGCCTGCCGACACTTTAAATTGGGAAGGCATAAAAGCCCCTACTCCTTTGGTAAACGGCTGTTCGCTGATTTCAGCAATGTCTTGTTCGGAAAAAGTCTTACTTTTTCCGACAAAGGAGCCCAATGTACTTACCTTTTTGCTTACTATCACATAGTCTTTCTTCATGAAACTGTCACCTTCCGTAAAAACAGGCAACACATCTTTATAAAACTGGGCACTCAGCAACACAATGACCATGCCACACAGATTGGCAAAGAAAAAACCCGCCAATTGTGGGAAACTGATATGCTGACGTAATAATTTCCAAACCAACCTCATAGTTTCAACGTTTTTGTGTAGTTCAATTCCAAATGCTTGCCGATAGAGGTCACAATGATACCTGCCCCCTGTCTATCCGCTTCCTCCACCAATATCCGGGACATAATCCGTCCGTTTTCTTCATCCAAATGGCTGATAGATTCATCTAGAAAGATAAAATCGAAAGGTTGACAAAGTGCGCGGACCAACGCCACACGCTGCTGTTGCCCGAAAGACATTTTAGCTACCGGTGTATCCCATTTATCGGCAATACCGAACTGTTCAAACCAAGCCTTGATTTCTTTTTTAGATTTAAATCCGGTCAACGAATTCTTCAACTGCACATTCTCCCACGCTGTCAGCTCCGTGAACAAACGCAATTCCTGAAACAACATGCTGATGGAACGTTTCCGAATCTCCACCCAGTCATGCACCGAAAGACTACGGATGTTTTTCTCGCCAAAACAAATGATACCTTGATAGTCGTTACGATATCCGTATATGTAGCTGCAAAGCGATGATTTCCCAGTGCCGGATGCTGCTTCCACCAAATAGGCTTCCCCACGTTGCAGGGTCAACAACTGATGCCAGACATCGGATATAATAGAATCCCTCCCTGCAAAAACAGCAGGAAGGGTCCGTTGTAATTCTATAGTATTCATAAGTTCTCTAATCCATGTACGATCAACTGTAGCACGTTGACTTCTTTATCTTTCATAACAATATTTATTCGACCGCTTCTCCAATCGGGAGCCATCACATCCACATAGTCGCAAGATCCCAAAATAGCATTAAACACGGCGGCATCACTACCCAGCATACGGGTTAACCGAGGATTCTCCTGAACGTCCTTCACCAACTGCACCGCATTGAACGCCATAAAGAAACGGTTTTTCACCACCTCTCCGGCCCAAGGAGTATTCTGCAAAGAAACTCCGTAACGGCGGCCTGCCTCATCTGCCAGTCTTTCATTGTTCGAGATATAAAGCAGATTATCCTTCACACCAAACCAAATGCTCTGGCGATACATACGGAACTCATATTGGTCTTTGCCCGTAGAGTTCAATTGCATCTGCCCACCGGTCATAGCCAACAAAGGTCTCAGGTCTTCGAAGGACTGCAAAAAGTCTTTATTCGTTACATCAGCATAAATCAGCAAGTCATTATTTGACAAGGAACTATAGCCAACAGCAACATCCCCATGAATAGAAGAGAATATACCTTCAATATCTATTGGCAACATCGGATTATCCAACGCTTGCTTGATGGTAGGATTTTCGCAAAGTAAATCATAAATTCCTTTTCCATCGATATTACCACCTGCCCAAACCAACATATTAGCAGGGAAATACTCCAAATAAGCTCCTTTGATGAGTGCGGAAACAGCCGACTGCTTTTCATACATAGCAATCAAATCCTTATTTTCAATCAATGTTTCCATCTTCACTACAATTTTACCTTTTTCGAAAGTAGCGGAAACCAGATATTTGATATCTTCCAATTTCAAATAGGCAGGCATTCCCATTCGCATCTGCATGGTAATATCATTAGGAATAAATGACATATTCATCACAGTGACAATTTCACCCTTCGACGAGGCCAACTTACCAAAGTCTGTGGTCTTTACATAGCTGTTTTCAGCATCCTGGCGCATCAATGAAAGCAAACTTCCTTTCAAGCTGAGAGCATCTCCTTTATTACTTCCCATCAACAGGAAAGTACCCTTATTAAAAGCGCACAGCGCCGTACCCATCTGTGTCCATGTACATCCGCTTTCGCTTTTCAATTCCGTACATATCTGCTCCTCCTTCAACGCCTCCAGCAAATCTTCCACTTTACCTTCATCATCTACTTTTGCCAATAAAGCAAAAGCATTAGAATGAGGAGTAATGAACATATATACTTTATCAGTAAAAGACAAGCCGGATTCAGACGGGCTTTTAATAATCTTCTCGGCAGTTTTATAGGCCTCTCCTTCCAGACCGCTTTTTAATGCGTCCGTCAGTTTGGCTACCACCTTTTCTCCCCCTTTACCGTTTATGCCACTCTTCTCTGCCATTGTTTTGAAATCGAATGACATGACCATTGCCGCATCCTTAGGAATAGCATTGGCATATTCACTTTTAGACGAACAGGAAGCCATAAGCAGCATGATCGCCACCAATGCAAATCCCCAAATACCTTTTCTCATATTCTTATTTTTGGTTTAATAAATTCAGTGTATGACAGGCTACCAATGCGGCTGTTTCCGTGCGAAGACGGGACTTTCCCAAACTAACAGGCTGAAAACCTGCCGCTATAGCCTTAGCCACTTCTTCCTCGCTAAAATCCCCTTCCGGACCTATCATCACCAAAGCATCTTCTCCGGAACGCAATATATCTTTCAACAAAAGTTTTTCCCCTTCATAGCAATGGGCGATGAACTTCTGCCCTTTAAAATCCCGTGAAACAAACTTATTAAAGTCCGTCATTTCATTCAGTACCGGCATAGTCGCCTTTAACGATTGTTTCACTGCCGATACCAGAATTTTTTCAATACGTTCTTTCTTGATTACTTTCCGCTCGGAATAACGGCAGTTCAAGAAAGACAGTTCATCAAAGCCTATTTCAGTCGCTTTCTCTGTAAACCATTCAGTACGATCCATATTTTTAGTGGGAGCCATGGCAATATGCAACCACCCTTTCCACCCTTTTTCCTGCGGAATCGTTTCCGTTACCTTCACTTGGCAACGTTTACCGCTTGCAGCACTGATTACAGCCTTGTAAAAACAACCTTTTCCATCAGTCAACATTATCTCATCGCCTATGGAAAGACGCAAAACCCGTAAACAATGTCCTGCTTCCTCTTCTGGAAGTTCAAGGTTACTCGCTATATCAGGGGTATAAAAAACATGCATAGTTCTTCTTGTTTTTCAATTTATATATCAAACTATCGTATTCTCCTCCTCTTGTTCCCGTCGTTTTTATCTCATCACGCAAACGGGATGCCTGCTCATAATTCTCTTCTTCTATAGCCTTTGACAATGCTTCTTTCAGCATCACCACATCAACTGTATTTACATTGACAGAAAATGCCGTATTCCCAACTTCATGCAACTGTTCACTTTCCATGATCTCATTAGTAGTATAAACAGGACATCCGCAACGCATAGCCAACGCAATCGCATCGGAAGTACGTGAGTCTATTTTAAATACCTCACCCTCCTTTTCCAAAAACAGATAGGAATAATAAACTCCATCCTTTACCTTATATATCAACACTTTCTTTAAAGCAGCCCCCAACTCTTTGGTCACTGTCAGAAAAAGATCGTGCGTCAATGGTCTGGGCATCTTATATTCCATCATTACCACCTTAATAGCCTGCGCCTCCAACGAACCGATAATAATAGGCAGCTTACGGTTACCATTCACTTCTTCCAACACCAGCGCATATGCATCCGCCGGCTGCAATGTAGAGGACATATCATGTACCTTCAATTCTATTTCATCCATAATTTTAACTTCCCTTCTACCACTCCTGTTTACATCGGATATGGTCAAAAATAATTTATTAAACTTGCCTGGGATTATGCTTATACTTGAATATGACAGCAAACAATACCGCAACCACCAAGGCATATCCTGCAAAAACAAACCATGTCATACTCCATCCCTCCATCTGCGGAGCAGTGCTGTTCATATCAACAAAACGATTTACCACAGCTTGAGCTCCCAACGTTCCCACTGTAGCGCCAATACCATTTGTCATAATCACGAACAATCCCTGAGCACTGGAACGAATGGATAAATCAGTCTCATTGTTAACAAACAACGAACCTGAAATGTTGAAGAAGTCGAAAGCCACACCATACACAATCATGGACAGTACAAACATCCAGACACCCGGCCCTGGATTCCCCAGTCCGAACAATCCGAAACGAAGTACCCATGCCAACATGGCTATCAGCATAACGCGCTTGATTCCGAAATGCTTTAATACAAAAGGTATTAATAAAATACACAACGTTTCCGACACCTGAGACAAAGATATCAATGCGTTAGCATGATTCACTCCAAAACGTATCAGCATACTCTGGAACTCCCCTGAAACTGCTGAGAAACGGATTGGCAAAACCGTTGGTTATCTGTAAAGAAACCCCCAACAACATAGAAAATATAAAGAAAACAGCCATCTTTTTCTGTTTGAACAGTGTAAACGCCCGCAATCCCATAGCATCTACCAGCGATTTCTGTTCTCCACCACGACTTACAGGACACTCGGGCAAAGTAAGCGCATAAATGGCCAGTATCACTCCAAAGCAAGCACAAGAAAAGAACTGCATATAATTATTTTGGAATCCCAAGATATCCGTCAGCAACATAGAACAGATGAAACCAATCGTTCCAAAAATACGGATAGGAGGAAAAGCGATGACAGGATCCAGTTTTACTTTATCCAGTGCGGTATAGGCTACCGAATTTGTCAATGCCAATGTTGGCATATAAAAAGCTACACTAAAAGAATAAAATGTAAATAAAGTACTGAAATTAACCGCTTCACCATCCACGTAGCCATACCACCCGGCAGCCACCATAAACACGGCAGCCATAAAATGACAGAAGCCATATAATTTTTGAGCAGGCACCCATCTGTCGGCAATAATTCCCATTACAGCAGGCATAAACAAGGAAACAATCCCCTGCATGGCGTAAAACAGGCCTATCCTAGCACCCAAGCCAATATTAAACAAATATGTCCCCATGGAAGTAAGATAAGCCCCCCATACGGCAAATTGTAAGAAGTTCATGACTATCAGTCTGAGTTTCATTCCGGTAATTTCGTTTTTCATCTTTCTTCTTTAATGTGTGTTTTTTATATTACTTGCAAAGATATAAAACAATTCGATTTTTCATGGAGATTCATCTTAAAAAACAAA
>OIFH01000060.1_pt1 | contig 36048 bp, 26 predicted proteins | sample 1581951 | NCBI WGS metagenome assembly OIFH01 (sample SAMN04414075, study PRJEB24778) | human gut metagenome | material: faecal | host: Homo sapiens | reverse complement strand
GGGACGGAACTTGCCCCGGCGCGAATGGGTGCGGTCTGCCAAGATGCCGACTACGGGGTCGAAGGCGGAATCCCATACCCGGGTGACCAGGAACATGGTGCCTACCGCGGCGGCAGGCATACCGAACACGTCGGTATAAAATATCATGAGATAGGAACCGAAGAGCTTCCAGAACATGGACGAGGCCATGTCTCCCAGTCCGTAACCTATCTTTTCTTTGAGCATTATCATGGTAATTCGATTTTTATGGATGATTATCGGAGTCGATAGTGCTTCTTCCGAAGAAAAAGTGCTGTCGATTGCAGTCAACGGTGCTTTTTCCGAAGAAAAAGCACTATCGACGATTGTCGGCGGTGCTTGTCGGGCGTTTTTCATTCCCGCATCAGCCGAAGGTTCTTTTCTATCTGTTTTTTCAAGGTCTCTACCGAAGCCGATGAACAGAATCCGTCTCGGGGCGTGTTCATGCAATAGTCCACCAGCCGCTCCACGGTAGAAGTCGCCACATGCATACGGGTATCGCTGGAAGCATAATAGATGAACACTTTTCCATCCTCGTCCGCAATCCATCCGTTGGTGAACAGCACGTTGGATACATCGCCCACGCGTTCCTCGCCTCGGGTACCATGAAAGCGCCTGCGGGCGAGGCTATCACGCGGGTAGGATCATCCAAGGCGGTCATGTACATATACAACACATAGCGCAAACCTGCGGCGCAACCGCGCACGCCGTGTGCCAGATGCAGCCAGCCTTGGGGAGTCTTGATGGGATGAGGTCCTTCGCCGTTCTTCACCTCCTTGATGGTGTGGTAATGGCGTTGGTCGATGATGGTTTCCTCGGTTACTTCCGCTTGCGTCATGTCATCCACCAACGCCCAGCCGATTCCGCCTCCGCTTCCCGCATCGATGAATCCGTCTTGCGGACGGGTGTATAGGGCGTACTTGCCGTTTACGAATTCGGGATGCAGCACCACGTTGCGCTGTTGGCTGCGCGTCTTCAGGTCGGGCAGGCGCTCCCAATTCTTCAAGTCCTTGGTACGGGCGATGGCGGCGGTGGCGGTAGCCGATGACAAATCGCCTGCCGGAGCGGAGGGGTCGTGGCGTTCGGCACAGAAAATGCCGTATATCCAGCCGTCTTCGTGCGCCGTGAGACGCATGTCGTAAATGTTGGTGGCGGGAATCACATCTTCGGGCATCGTGACGGGATAGTCCCAGAAGCGGAAGTTGTCAATGCCGTTGGGGCTTTCGGCCACGGCAAAGAAAGACTTGCGGTCGGCTCCCTCCACGCGCACCACCAATACATACTTTCCGTTCCACTTGATGGCTCCCGAATTCAGGGTAGCATTCATTCCGATGCGTTCCATCAGGTAGGGGTTGGTCTTCTCGTCCAAATCATAACGCCAAAACACGGGCGTGTGTGCGGCGGTCAGTATCGGATGCTTATAACGGGTGATAATGCCGTTTTCTTTTTCCTGCGGTTCATTACGACGTGAGAGCAACACTTCATGCTCATCGAACAATTGTTTTACTTTATCTTCGAAATTCATATCTTCTCGTTTATTTAAAGGGGTGTTATTTCTTTGTTTTCATATCACGGACGAACAGCGTGCGCGGGTCGGCATGGAACTTCACGAAGTCATTGGCCGAAGCTTGTCCGGGGTAAGGGGCATAGTAATGGTTGGGGCGTTCGCGTGCGTTGCGCCACACCAATACGTAGCTTATGGGATACTTGCTAATGACCGGCATCAGCGTTTCCGTCCACCAGGTAGAGTCGGGCACGGCTTCGTATCCCGTTTCGGTAACGGCGGTCGGCTTATCGTGCGATTGTCCTACTTCCGTCAGTATGGTCAGCGCCTTTTCCATATTGTTCAGATATTCCCGGCGGTCGAACTGGTACGTGTCGAAGCCTATCAGGTCGATGATGTCGTCTCCGGGATAGCGTTCCAGATATTCGGCGGTATTGTTCGGTTCCGTTCCCGGCGAATAGGCATAAAGCAAATGCTTCACACCTTTCTGCTGCATGAATTCATAAGTCATGCGCCACAAGGCTTTGTATTCGGTGGCGCTGCACAGGGCCTGTCCCCACCAGAACCAGCTTCCCGTATGTTCGTGCCACGGGCGGAACAGAACGGGCACTTTCCGTCCGTCGCTTGTGGTGAGCGAGTTCATAAAATCGGCTATTGTGCCCATCCAGCCCATGAACTTATCATGTTGCGCTCCTCCCGGCAGCACCGAGGCCACAACGGTAGAGTCGCTTACATCCCAAGCGTCTTTCCCTGTAACAGGATTGTCCGTATGCCAACTGAGCGACACCATGCCGCCGCGTTCATACTGTGCGATGATTTCGCGGCGAAGGCGTTCTATGGGAACATTGTCCAGGTTCTTGTCGCCGCCCAGTTCAATGCGTCCCAAGTCGAAGGACATCATGGCGGGGTAATCTCCGCATACGCTTTTCACATCGCTGCGGTTCTCGTCTCCATCCCACCCGATGCCATATACAGGGTCGTCGTGATGACCAAACAGGAAATGGTTCTGCCGAGAGACTTCTTTCAGTTCCGTAAGCATCTGCTCCGCTTCGGGAGTACGCCCCGAGGACGTGTTTGGGCTGGTGCAGGCAAGCATTCCGCCTGCCAGCACCACGATTGTTATCATCATTCTTATATCTTTCATCATGGCTTATTGTTTTTTCTCGATTCGGATATTGGCAAAACTATGATCTGTGTTCCAGTCCGAGTTGGGCTGCATAATCCAGAAGAGATTGTTCCATCCGGCATTGATTCCATTGGTAGCCACTTCCGACAGCTCCAGCCGAACGGTACACCAGTTGCCATAAGTATTAAAACTTCCGTTAGCAGAGGGATTCCAAGCATATTGCCCTCCGTTCAGCTGAATGAGATAACCGACAGAAGCGGAATCGTAGAACGGATTGCCGTTGGCGGAGTTTACTTCGAACTTGAACCAATAGTCCGAAGGATTGGCAGCGGCTTCGGCCGGGATGTCACATCCTCCGCACAACAGGCTGTTCCAACTCCATGCGGCATACGATCCTTTGACGCGGAAATAAGAACCGTTCAAAGGAGCGGGCTCGTTGGATCCGTTTCCGGTAGTAATCAGTTCGGTTCCCGCCCAAAAGCCGTAGGCGTCAGGAGTGTCCAGATTCCAAAGAATACCGGTTGTATTGCGATAAGGAACACTGACTGTCTTTGTTCCGCTTGCACTTTCCCAAGAGAAAACGATCGTAGAGTTATCCGAAGTATTTTCGGGTACGACAATGGACATATATTGTTCGGTCAATGAATCTACTTCCAAGGCCACTCCGTTCATCGTGATGGTGGAGGATTCCGTGCCGCCCCCGAATCCATAGAGGTCGAAATAAGCACCGTTTACTTTGATGGAGCTTCCCGGCAGGGCAAACTCATTATACAATCCCGAGATACTGACTTCGGGAATCTGGACCGTAAAGTCTACCGAGGTGTTTCCCAATTCCGTTTCATAGTAAAGCTTGTTGTTCACTTCACCGGGGATGGTGCGGGGTATCGGAAAATAGACGGCATGAGCGGTGGCATAGACTTCGCTCAGTGCTATCTCTACATCATTCAGCATCACCTTTCTTGCGTGGCTCAGATTCTCGCCGGTCAGCTTGATCATGTCTTCAAAGGCTGCTCCGGTGAGTGGAGCAGTCATTTCCGTATCGTCGGCACGATAAATGGCGGAGATGGATGGAGCACCGTTTGAAGTCATTCCGTCATCATATCCATCATTATAAGTCACTATATCCTGGCAGGAAACCAGCGTTGCTGTGGCAGCGGCAAACATCAGCCCGCAGACAGCTATATTCAGCTTTTTCATATTCTGTTTATTTTTTGATTGTACGACAATTCTTTTTCTATGTGTTTAGCTCCAGCCCGGGTTGTTGCTGTCAATGGCATCGTTGGTCGAAATCTCGGCCGACGGGATGGGGAAAAGCAAGTGCTTGGCTTCACGGTGTTTGTTCACCGATGCTTCATCGTAGTTGGTTTTCGTACCGTCTTCGTTGGTTCCGCCAATGGAGTTCATGACATCCAGATACAGTCCCCAGCGAATCAAGTCCCAGCGACGGTCGCCTTCCAATGCCAGTTCCTTGGCACGTTCTTCAAAGATAGCCGAACGTAAAGCGACTTTCGAATCAATGGCACCATTGCCCGAAGTGACAGCCGGATTGGCATTTGAACGGGTGCGGATGGCATTCAGGGCTTTGATGGCTTCGCTATCAACACCGCTGCCCAACTCACACATAGCCTCAGCATAAATCAGCACGATATCGGCATAGCGCAGGAACGGCCAGTAGGCATCCGAACGCTCTACGGTGGGGTCGGTTACATCGGAATACTTGGTGCTGTAGGCCAATGTGGAGCTGCTTACATTGAAGGTGTATTGCACACCGTCGTTGTAGGGAGCCACAGGATCTGCCACCTTGTTTCCGTTTTCATCATAACCGGTTGCCATGAGTTTGTATTCAGGCGTATTGGGATAATAGAAACCGTAATTGTCGCTGGCTTGATAAGAATAGCGAAAACGGTGTTTCACACCTTTGGTGATACGATAATCCTTGCTGTCGAACAGCGTGTACCAATGATAACGGTTGCCAATCCATTGGCCTTGCTGAATCAGACCTTGGGCATTTTCCGTTCCACTAAACCAACGGTGAATGGTATTGCCATACTCTTCGTCGTTGTTCAAGGTTTGCAGCATGAACATGTGCTCTGCCTTGTTATAGTTGCTGCGTTTCCACAGTTCATCATAAGGAAGCAAGTCATAGCTGCCGTACTTTCCACCCATCACGTCCTTGGCATATTGTGCGGCTTTGGTGTAACAGTCTTTGGTGTCGAAACTTTCATATCCGGCGACTTGCGTCTTTCTGAAAGTCTTGCTCGTGGGGAGAACCAGCACTTTCTCACCGTTATTGAACTCATAGCTGGCACCGGTCTTTACTATCATTTCTTCGCCGGCAGTCATGGAACCGGAAGCATCGTGACATACACTTTGGCCAAGAGACCGGCTGCGGCACCCTGTGCTACATGCCCTTCCTGGAAATCGACATCTGTATTCTTGTACATCACAGGAATGGCTTCTTCAAGCAAGCGGATGATTTCGGCATATACCTCTGCAATAGGGCGGCGGGGCTGTTCATAAGAAGCACCTTCGCTGATAGCCACATTGAACATCGGAATATCGCCGTATGCCTTGGTGAGCATGAAGTAGGCAAAAGCCTTGTTGAACTTCAGTTCCCCGATGGCGTTGGCTTTGACCTTTTCATCCGCTCCCGTAATTTGGTTCACATAGTTTAAAGCTACATTGGCCCGGTTGATTAAGCTGTAGCAACCTTTCCAAACGGCATCGGCCACTTCGTCTCCTTGAAAGTTGCCGGCTCCCAGATTACTGAATGCCCAATCGGGACCGCTTGTATAATCACAGTCCATTTCGAGGACACGGGGGAAGTTCTGCCAACGGAACATGTCATTGGCCCATTTACTATATACGCCTGTCACCCAAAGATTCACGGCAACATTGTCATTACCTACTTGGTCGGGACCTACGAAAGCGTACGGATCTTCGGCCAAAAAATCATCGCAAGATGTGAAGCTACCCATTAAGGCAGCAGAAAGAGCGACACTGAGAAATATATGGTTGAATTTCATTGTTCTTTTTCTTTTAAGTTATTGTTTGCTATTGATATCTCACAATCAAAAAGTGACCTTCATTCCGATGGAATAAGTCCGGCTGCTCGGATAAGAATAGATATCCACTCCACGACGGGAAGCATCGGAACCGAAGGCGTTTACTTCGGGGTCGAACCAGCTATAGTCCGTAATGGTAAACAGGTTGGTGGCACTGGCATAAAAGTTCAAGTTCTTGATACCCTTGAAAGGATTGGCCCAGTTATAGCCAATGTTCAAGTTCTTCAACTTCAGGTAAGAGCCGTCTTCCACATACCGGTCGCTGATAAGCATATTACGTTCGTAGCTTGATACGGCTTTCGGCCATTGGGCGATTGCGGTTGTTTCAGGAGTCCAACGGGTGTCGTAAGCGGCTTGCGGAATGTTGGCTACATTACCCATTTTCACATCCATCAAGTTACCGTTGAAAATGTCGTTGCCCTGGCTGCCCTGGAAGAAGAAACTCAATGTGAAGTTCTTCCAAGAAAAGTTATTGGTGATGCCATATACAAAGTCCGGATTCGTGTCGCCGATGATAACACGGTCGGCATTGGTGATGGCAGGATTATCATCGAAATTGCGATACTTTATTTCGCCTATCATTTTCTGTCCTTTGGCGCGAACGGCGGGATCGGGGTCGGCCATCACTTCAGCCAGATTGTCATAAAAGCCATCTTCTACATAGCCAAATATGGTACCGATGGGGCAACCGTTGCGTTGCAAGAACACCTCGTCGGCCTTATACCACAAGCGGGTAGCGAACTGGTCGGCTTCCAGACCGCCGATCTGGTTCTTGTTGAAAGAGATGTTGGCATCAATGTTCCACTTCAACGGTGTGTTTTGCAACAGGTAGAATTTACCTGAGATTTCCAGACCTTCATTGGTTACATAGCCACTGTTTACCATCATGTTGGCAAAACCTGTACTCAAAGGGATCTTCACTTCTTGCAACAGGTCGCGGGTTTTCTTGTGGTAATAATCCACCGTCAGATTGATGCGTCCATTCAGGAAACCCATATCGAGGCCTACATTGTATTGTGCAGTCGTTTCCCAACGCAAGTCATCGGCTACCGGTCCACGCCAGTCTACTTGGGCAAAACCGCTGTTGATGCCACCGGCAAACGGATAATTAGCAACACTCAGCATAGGCAGGGTACGATAGCTGCCGATACCTTGATTACCCGTTTCACCATAGCTGGCACGGAACTTTAAATTGCTGAAGATGTTCAAGTCCTTGATAAACTTCTCCTCACTCATGCGCCATGCAAAGGCACCCGAAAGGAAACCGGCCCATTTGTTGGCATCAGTAAACTTACTGGAACCGTCGGTACGGTAGGAGGCGGTAAAGATATACTTGTCCAGCAAGGTGTAATTGATACGGCCGAGGAAAGAAGCCAATGCCGCATCGCCACGGTCGCTTTGCAGCTTGCCGGGCTTGGTACCGAGGCTCATGTCATAGTCTTGTGTCAAGTCATTGGGAAATCCGGTGGCGCTCATTGACTTGCTGCCCCAATTGGTCTTTTCTGCCGTGAAACCTACTACGGCATTGATGCCATGCACTCCGAAAGTCTTGTCAAAAGTGAACAAAGATTCGGTCGTGATTCCCATGTACCAATTGTCCGATTGTCCTGCTTTACCGTTGATGCCGTTCTGTCCCGATCCTTCTTGGGTTTGCTGACCGAAGTAAGTACCGCGATTGTGGTTGGTATAACTGATACCTAAATTCTGACGGAATTTCAAGAAAGGGAACAACTTGACTTCTGCATACGATGACGTGAATACATTGATGGCCTTCAGGTGATCCTTTGTATCATTGATGTAAGCGTATGGATTGGATGCCAGCCAGCTCAATTCGTCATTGGTTGTCTGGTCCATGTGTGTCGGGTCGTAATTGGGCGGGAAAATCAATGACGAACGAATCACACCATAGTCATTGGAGTTTGTTTTGCTGAAATCGGTTTCAGTGTGGGTAAAGTTCATGTTCATTCCCATTTCCAGCCATTTGTACATTTTGCGACCGATGTTGGCACGCAGTGCATAACGGGTAAAACCGGACTCTTTGATAATACCATCCTGATTCAGGAAGTTACCGGAGAAGGCATGCCATCCTTTTTCCGAACCGCCGCTTACACTCAAGTTGTATTCTTGCGAAAAGCCGTTCTGATAAATCAGGTCTTGCCAGTCGGCTCCTCCCACCCAAGTCTGGTTGCCGTATTCATCGGTATAATAACCCGGATTACGGTAATCTTTAGGAGAAGGCAGGTATTTGCCGTTTTCATAATCCAGTGTTCCGTTGGGCAATGAAGGATAGCTCCACATTCCGGGATAAGACAGTTGGGCATAAGGCTTGCCATCGTATTGGTAGCTGTTCAGGTCTTGTTCGTTTATATAGCTGGCGTAAGTCGCAGCATCAAGCACCTTCACTTTGTTGGCTATGCGTGAAAAAGAAAAATTACTTGAAAATTCCACTTGCTCATAACCGGCTTCGCCCCGTTTGGTTGTGATAATCACCACACCATTGGCTCCACGTGAACCATAGATGGCTGTGGCGGAAGCATCCTTCAACACTTCAATGCTTTGAATGTCGTGTGGATTGATGAACGACAAAGGGTTTGAAGTGTTATTGTTGTTCTGATTGGCATCGCTGGCCGGAGTGGAACCGGCGTCAAAAGGAACTCCGTCCACAATAAACAAAGGCTGCGAACTGGTAGAGAACGAGTTGGTTCCACGTACCTGAATGCTTACTCCACCACCGGGAGCACCATCGGCGGCATTAATCTGTACGCCGGCTACCTTACCGGCCAATCCTTGGCTTAAATCAGTCGGATTTCCTTTCATCAGGTCATCGCTCTTGATCTGGGATACCGCACCGGATAAATCTCTCTTCTTCATCGTACCATATCCCACCACTACCACTTCATCCAATACCTCTGTATCATCTTTGAGCGTAACCGTAAGTTGAGTTTCATTTCCTTTTAAAGCTACATCTTGCGATTGATATCCGATAAAGCTGACGGTCAGTACGGCTTTTGCAGGCACTTCCAAGGTGAACTTACCGTCAATGTCGGTGATGGTTCCGTTGGTTGTTCCTTTCTGTATTACATTGGCACCGATTACCGCTTCACCGTTTTGGTCAACCACGATACCGGCAATCTTCTTGTTTTGTTGTACAATCTCGATGGCATCTGCTGCAACGGCGTAAGCCTGCTGTACATTGCCCAATAAAAATGCGGCACAAGCACTGGTGACTAATATGCCTTTTTGAAGATTTCTTTTCATATTGTGTCTTTCTATAAAATTAAATGTTTCTTGTTTATAATCCCATTTGCGCCCACAGCCATTGGCTCCATTGCTCGTATTGTTCCTGATACCAGTAGTGTCCGGTTTCCAGATAGGGGTGAAGTTCCTTGGGAGCGGTGATACTGTTGTAAGCGGCGTATGTGGAAGTAGGTGGGCACACATCGTCGTTGTATCCCCAACTGAACCAGCCGGGCACCGTAATCCGGCGGGCAAAGTTGACCATGTCATAGTAATCTGCCGTTTGGATTCGTTGCGGGGTAGGAGTCGGGAAATAGTAAAAATAATGCGGCCAGCCTCCGGCTACCTTCTGCAAGTGTGCCCGATGGTCGCACATGGCAGGATGAATGGCGGCATAGAACGTAACCCGTTTGTCTAATGCGGCTGTAACCATAGACAACGCACCGCCCTGGCTGGAACCGGTTACACCCAAGGCCTTGCCGTTGTATTGGGGAAGAGAGGTTATGAAATCGACCGCCCGCAGGGCACCCACAAATACACGCTTGTAATAACTGTAGTTACGATTGTCATCATTTTGATACTGATAATTGTAAAGTGCCCCGTATGCCAGTTCGTCATAGACAGACTGCTGCATGGTTACCGGAATGCCATGAATACCGATTTCCAAAGTAATGGCACCTTTGGCAGCTGTTTCCACATCGCCGTAGTAGGGACGCACTCCCGCACCGGGTACACGGAGCAGTGCCGGATAATTGCCGGAAGCTTTAGGCATGCAGAGAATACCGAAAGTACGCGAGCCTTGACGGATGTTTTGGAAACTGACCTGATAGACATTGACCGTTTCGGTGCAGCGTGACGGTAGCAGTTCCATGGTGGAAGACAAAGGTACCTGGCGGGCTTCTTTCAAAGTGCCTTCCCAAAAGTTGTCAAAGTCGCTTGGGTTTACGGCATGTGCCCGGATGGATTCCGGAGCGTATGCGGCGGTTGCCATGCCGTCGTATGTCTTGTTGCCAACGTACGCCTTCACTTTGCAACGAAGAAAACCGGGAGTGTTCATGCTGCTGCTGACAGTCAGCTTTCCATCCTTCAGTGATACTCCATCTTTCTTTTCTGTGGGATACCACTCAGGGCCTAGTTCATAGTCCACTTTCACATCGGGCAATACATTCTGCGCTTTGTACACCTGAATGGTGAAAGTACATTTCTCTTTCAGTCGGTATGTCCAGTCCGAATGATCGGGCGAGACCACCACGCGGATTTCATTTCCGCGGATTTGTGCAAACATGGATGCGGTACACAGGTACAGCATGAAGCCGGCAATCCAAATTTTTCTGTTTCTGTTCATGGTATAAATAGTTAAAATGAATGTTGTTTCAGTTGTTGGTTGGCAGTACGGATAATGGCTATAGTGGTACTGTCGGACATAAATACCGAATTCAGGCCTTGCTGCTCTTGCGCCGGATCGCCCGTATAGTCATCTCCTCTTTGCCAATATAAGTGCTTGGGGGCAGCCAGTCCGCCCCATGCCCAGAAGTTGCATCCAGTCAGTCCGGCTGATTGCGCGGTCCTATCGGTTATCAGGCTGAATATGTATTGATAGTAGGTATCTCGTGCCTGTGTTGTAGCTGATTTGTCAAACCGGAACCCGTCCCTTGGATAACCGAATTCTTCCAAAACCAACGGTTTGCCATATTTTTGTGCTATTTCCAGATGCTCGTCTATGTATTGTTTCGATTGCAACTGCGCTGCCTCTGCCTTTTCCGACAAACTGTCTGCCGGCGCCCATCCCCAGTTGTAGGGCCAGATATGAATGTTCATATAGTCAATGTGCTTGTCGGCATGGATTCGCTCGAACAGGGCGAGGTCTTCCTCACAGCCATGTTTGCCCTCGCTACCTGTTGAGACCAGATGATTCCGGTCGAGCGACTTGATGAAACGACTAACCTCAGCCATCCAGATAGCGAAAGCCTCTTTGTTTTCTCCCGAGAACGCACGAGGTTCGTTGCCTATCTGCCATGACATGATTGTGGGGTCTTCCACATAACTTATGTTTGTATACCTATTGATTCGGGTAATGATATCCTTTACATAGTCGGCAAAAAGTGATTTTGCTTTCTTGTTGTTTGGAAATTCCTTAACATAATCCATGAATGCCGGCCATCCGTCTATGCTTGGGACAGGGGCTTTTCCTTTTCCGGCCCATTCCAGATATTGGCTATACCCGCCGCTCCATTCCCAGGAATTGTTCAGGTAGAGAACTGCCAGCATGTCTCTTTTTTTCATTTCAGAAAGAAGAAAGTCCAGCCCGGCAAGAATGGTATCGTTGTAAACACCCGGTGCTGTCTGGAGCGTAGGCTCTACTTTCGAGGTAATTCCACGGGCACCGTCGCTGCCTACCAGTATTCTTAAATTGTCTATACCTATACTCTTTAAGGAATCCAGTTCCTGAACCAAGCGTTCACGATTTCCTCCTTCACCTTCGGAAGCAAGAATGCCTCCATACCAAAAGTTGGCACCGATATATTTATAAGGTTTGCCATCACGGACAAACATTCCCTTTTCAACTTGTACAAAGGGAGATGCCTGCTGTTGCGTTTCTGTACAACACGCACCGCAGAGTACTGCGGAAAGACATAGGGTTACAAGGGTGTTCTTCATGTTATTCATTAAATTTAAATTCGGTTCTTTTTGTGCTGGCAAATGTATGAGGAAAGATATAGATCGGCTTCTTCAATTGATTATCAGACTATCCGTATTGTGTATTTATCAATTTGGGAAGTGTTTTTACTCATTTGGGATAGTGTTTGCCTCTATTATCCCATTTGATTTTTATAACTTTGCAGCGTTAAACCTAATACTGATATGATGAAAAAGAACTTGCTCCTGATTTTGATGTGTTTTGTCTGTGGGCTTGTATATGCGCACGACGGATTAAACTTTAGAAATCTTGATGTGAAGTCCGGGATTTCGGATAATTATGTACGGTCTGTTCTGCGCGACCAGTATGGCTTCATGTGGTTTGCCACGCTCAACGGTCTGAACAGATACGATGGTTATCAGTTCAAGAAATACACAACGACCCAATTAGGGGCTTACAACAATGACATTGAATCTATCGCAGAAGATGCGGCAGGCAATATTTGGATAAAAGGTCCCGTCAGTTATTATATCTACGATCGGGAACAAGATAAATTGGAGAACAAGATACAGCCTGTCTTAAATAAATATGGAATAACGGGAGAGGTGAGCTATCTTACTGTCGATAAGGATTACAACCTGTGGTGTACCGTGATGGATACGTTGTTCCATTATGATTTTGCAAAGAGTAAGTTGCATACCTTTCAACTGCCTGGAAAGGAAAAAATGCAACAGGTTGTTTGTCGGCGTTCGTGTGCCTATCTGCTCTTCTCGAATGGAGAAATAGCCCGCATCGATTCAAACTTTCAACATATCCGTCCGGAAACACGAAGAACCCTCTCTTCCGGTTTGCAATATAACCTTTATATAGATACGGTGGACAGGCTTTGGTTTTACGCTTCGCATGCTTCGGGCTTGCAATGTTATGATACCAATCAAAAACAATGGATAGATTACGTGGGTAGGCAGGAAGTGACAGATGCGTTGATAACTGCCGTAATGGATGACGGGGACGGCAATTTATGGATTGGAACGGATGACAAAGGAGTTTATATCAGTTACAATCAAGACAAGCAATTGGTGCGGATAAACAAGAAATCAGAGAATCCTTTTTCATTGGCCGACAATCATATCAATTGTTTTTTCAAAGACAATCAGAACACCATGTGGGTAGGAACGGGCAAACAGGGAGTATCTTTTGCCGCTTTGGATAAAATAGCCTTCAACACTTGTTTCTTGCCGGAACAGGAAGACGTGAAATGCTTGCAGGAAGACAAGGAAGGAAACCTGTGGATGGGGTTCGATGGAGAGGGGCTAATCCGACAGGATGCGGGCAAGGCCTCTTATACGCGCTTTAAAATGAAAAAACACTCCATCCCTTCCGATTTGATTATTTGTTCGTGTCTGGATGCCAAGGGCAGGCTTTGGTTCGGAACTTATGGAGGAGGAGCTTTTTATGAACAAGGAGGAACGTTCATTCCCTTGCGTAATGCCGCTCCCGCTTCATTGAAATACATCCGACGCATAGCGGAAGATGCGAACGGAACCATTTGGTTCGGTACGTTTATGCAAGGATTGTATGCCATGGATGCCGATGGGAACTTTACCGCCTATACGATGGATTCTTCCATCCTCCAAACGAACAGTATCATGGATCTGGCTTATTCGGGAGGACGTAACCTGTATGTCGGAACCAGCAGCGGACTTTATTCCATGGATATCTATACGCGAAAGATGGTTCCCCTAACAGGGAATAAAGCTGGGACTCAGTCCTTGCCCGATTCTTATATCACCTGTCTGTTTTATGACAGTCGTGGATTGTTGTGGATTGGTACTCGTACCGGAATGACTGTTTTTGACGAGAAAAAGGATGGAATGATACACCTTTCTATAGAAGACGGGCTGTCGCACCAGTGCATTCGTGCCGTGACGGAAGACAAGTATAAGAACATTTGGGTGGCGACCGATCATGGAATAACAAATATTTGGGTGGCGGCCTCTCCGACGGGAAAGTCTTCATCCTACTTGTGTTACCCCTATTTTGAAGAAGACGGTATTGGCGATATGACTTTTAACTCACATTCCATTACCTGCACCGGGCAAGGGGAAATCCTGATGGGAGGCATTGGCGGATATTTGAAAATAACTCCCCGGCCAACCGACTTCTACAATCGTTCCGGGAATCCTGTTGTATTTACCGACTTGCTGTTGGCGAATCAGAAAATGGAAGTCGGTTCCCGTACTTCCAACGGACGCATCCTGCTCCCCAAAAACATTCAGCTATTAGAGGAGATAACCATGGACTATTCCGATAGTAATTTTGCGCTGGAGGTATCGTCCATGGATTATCAGAATCGGCACAAGCAGCAATTTGCCTATCGCTTGGGAGAACAGGAGGAATGGGTGAAGCTGGAGGGAAACCGCATTCATTTCAACCGTTTGTCTTACGGGACCTTCCGATTGCAAGTAAAAGTGTATGAGCCTAACGGATACGACAATCCTGTATCTTCTTTACTTATTCACGTCCGTCCTCCGTTTTGGCTTTCGTTGCCGGCGTATGGGTGTTATGCGCTGATGGTCATTTTTCTTTTCCTTCTTATATTAAGGAATACCCAAAGAAAGCACAAACGCTTGATGGAACAACAAAAGCATGAGATGGAGATAACGCAACAGCATGAAATGGATGAGGCGAAGATGCGTTTCTTCACCAATGTCAGTCACGACCTTCGTACTCCGCTGGCTTTGATTATCACTCCGCTCGAAAAGTTGCTGGCTTCGGAGTCGGCCCGAAACCTGAAAGCAGACTTGGAGCTGATTCATCGCAATGCGGTGGCTTTACTGGACGAGGTCAATCAGTTGCTTGACTTCCGAAAACTGGATAAGCAGAAAGCCCAACTCTCTCTTTCATACGGTAACCTGTCGGATTTTGTCAAAGAGACTTGCGATTCCTTCAAGGAACTGTCTCTTAAAAACGGCATACAGTTGGAGTTAAACCTGATGGATGCCGATATCAGCATGTCCTTTGACCGAAACAAGATGCAACGCATTTTGCTCAACCTTCTGTCCAATGCCGTCAAGTACAATCGGGAAGATGGAAGCGTGGTGGTTACGGTCGATAAAATACGTGTGTCGGAAAAAGAACATGTACGCATACAAGTGGCCGATACAGGCATTGGCATCAAGGACGAGAACAAGGAAAAAGTGTTCGACCGTTTCTTTCAGGAACAGCACGCCGCCACAACGTATGTAGGCAGCGGCATCGGATTGCATATCGTTAAAGAATACGTGACCTTGCACCAAGGTACCATCCGGATAACCGATAATCGGCCGCAAGGAAGCATCTTTGTCATTACCTTGCCTGTCGTGGGCGGGACGAATGAGGAAAGGCAGCTTTGCCACGGCTCCCAAGAGGAAGGCATATCGGTTCTTGTGGTGGAGGACAACGACGATTTCCGCCGTTTCCTAGTGGGATGCCTGAAAGAACACTATCAGGTGTTCGAGGCTTCCAACGGCAAGGAAGCACTTGAGATCCTGTCGCAGCAGTCTGTACAAATGGTAATCAGCGACGTGATGATGCCTGTCATGGACGGGCTGGAATTATGCCATGCCGTCAAGACGGACATCCGGTTCTCGCACATCCCCGTCATCCTGCTGACCGCCCGCACCGCCGAAGAACATGTGTTGGGCGGATTGCGCGAAGGAGCCGACGACTACATCACCAAGCCTTTCAACCTCGACATCCTATTGTTGCGGATTCAGAAGTTGCTGCAATGGACACAGAGCAACCATGAAAAGTTCGGCAAGATGGAGGTATCTCCATCCGAAATAACGATTAGCAGTCTGGATGAACAATTAATAGAGAAGGCTATCCGCATTGTGGAAGAAAATATGGATAACTCAGAGTTTTCCGTTGAGGAGCTCAGCGCGCAGATAGGTATTAGCCGGAGTGGTCTATATAAGAAGTTGATGTCTATTACGGGGAAGTCTCCTTTGGAGTTTATGAGAATCTTACGTCTTAAACGCGGAAAACAATTATTGGAGAAGAGTCAACTCAGTATCTCTCAAATAGCTTATCAGGTGGGGCTGTCCCCCAAGCAGTTTGCCAAGTACTTTAAGGAAGAATATGGATGTCTGCCATCAGAATATAATTAGTGTTTACCGAATAAATAATAATAATTGGATACTATTTCTTTATGAAACGTATACAAACTGCTAGTGCCAAGGAGAAATGATAATGTCAAAACTTCATTTAAATAACAGACATCTATTCAATGCTGAAGTACAAAAAAAATTGTCGTTTTGAAAGATTAAAACTAAAGGACATTGTAGCAAAATAGGCGAATATAGCCAGTTGATTATCAATGAAATTTTCAAAGTTTAGATAAGAACTAAGCAATCAAACACATTACAATGCTGGACGGGAATGTGCTACTTTGTCAAGAACATGATAAAGATAGAATCTCTTCAGAAATCTTAGCCTTGCTCTAATCGAATTTGAGCAGGTTATCTTCACCGTCATCATAAGAGATTATGTGATTGCATCTCTGCTTGGTTATCATTTAATACCTTTCATTTCTATAAGGTAAACCTACACAGATATTGGATTCACCTTCATCGTCTCCAGATTCAGAAACAGCCCGTAATGTTCCAGCATTCCGTTGCGAAACATCTTCCATAAAATATTGCACCCGAGTTGCGTCAGCGTGGAGTTGATGAACAGCCCTGAATGGGATTTGCTACATTAATTAGGAAAATATGAAATAAGGTTTATCAAAATTGCCTGTTGAACCTGCTGTAGCACCTGCTATTGCCAGTTAAAATTACAATCAGGGAAATTGCAGATAAACAAAAAAATACTATCTTTGCAGTGTAATAAAAGTGTTCTTTAGACTTAATGCAAAACATGACAAATATACGTAGTTCGCTCGTTTCTAAATCGTTACCTATTATAGTATAGATATTTTCCAATTGTCTGTATTTCAATTAGAAAAGAAAACTTGAATGTCTTGCAACATAGGTGGTAACTTCTGCCGTAATGCCTAACTCCTTTGCAAATGCTCTTAATTCTGTGTTAATCTGATGGCAGATTTTGTGTACTCTATTATTCTGCTGCATAGGTGTAACATGACGCTTATTATGAAGTATGGGGAACAGGTAACCTGTCTGACGTTGATATAAGCTATATTTCTGAATAATCTGTTTGGCTCTGTCTGTCAGCATTAAGTTTATGCTCCCATGTGTCTTTTGTCTTTGATAAAGCAATCTATCTTCTATGATATTCGTTTCTGTCAAGTGGGCTATATCCACAAACGAGATTCCACCACAGAGGTAAGAGAACGTAAATATGTCTTGTGTAAATTGCCGCATTTCGCTTGCTTGACTGCAATCTGCATCTATGATTTTAAGAATATCATCTTTAGATAACGCTCTCTTGGCTGTCTTGGTATTGAAGCGGCTTAGTTTGTATTCTATGAATGGATTTTTATCTTTGCTGACAACTTTAGCTTCAATGGCTTTGTTAAAAGCTGCTCTCAGACTTCTAAACTGATAACTGATAGTAACATCGTTGTTACCTTTTCTCTTCATCCATTTCTCAAACTTTTTGCAAATTCCACATCAATATAGCTAAAGGTATAATTTAATTTCTTTCCTTTATTGAAGTTCTTTAATGTCCTGTACGAATTGAGATAAGCATAGCTTGTACCTATCCTGCCATCTTCTTTCAGTTCTTTTATCAAAGACAAGTAGAACTCTTCCACTGTTTGGGCTTTGATGTTTTTGCGTTGCTCATAGACTAAAGAAGTTGCTGTAAACTCTTCTTCCCTTGATAGCTTTTCTATTACCTTAGTTTGGTATTCAGCTTTGACCTTTAAGATAATGTTTTGGATTAGTTCCTTGTTAGGGCATTTGGGCTTTGGCTCTCCTTTAGTAAAATCCCAATATTGAGGATTCACAGATATGCCCAAACTTTTCATTACCCTTTTTCTGTCTTGCGTAATTCTTAACATCAAAGGGTGTTCACCATTGGCAAGTGTCTTGCTCTTGAAACAAACAACTGCAATTGTTACGCTCATAATTTTACGGTTTACACAGCGGTTTACACAACTACCCTTGCGAGGGTATGTTTGGGAGCATATAAGCAAAAGGTGCAGAAAAGCAAAAAGGACTGACAATCGTTTGATTATCAATCCTTTTCTACCAGTCGGGGTGACTGGATTCGAACCAGCGACCACACGCCCCCCAGACGCGTACTCTAACCGGGCTGAGCTACACCCCGAATTGCGGATGCAAGGTAGTGCTTTATTTTTAATCTGCAAATAAATTGCTGTAAAATATATATTAGTGTTTGTTTTGAATGTTGTATATTGCTTATTATTAGTGTTATATGTTTGTATTACCAAGTGCTATTTAGATAAAATTCTAAATAGTGATGAGGTAACTTCGGTGGCTGTTTTGTATCCTACACGGCGCAAAATACATGCAAAAAGCCTCACCTTATAATAATAAAGAGTTTCAAATCATCCCGAAACCTTAATCAAACCTTAATCGAAAAACAGGATGAAAAATGGGGATGCAAACAGGTTGTAATATTAATCTATGTTAATGTTTGTCCCAATTTCGCCATGTTTTAAGCAACCCTCCTTGTTGAGCCATTGCAATGATGTAGTTTTAATCATCGGAATTATCTATCTTTGCATTGAGCGAGAGTGAAGCTCTATACTTTATTCCTATGTAAAGTATAAAATAATTTCGTCGGCCATATAACTAAAAAAAACAAAACCATGGCAAGGACAAAAATTGTGCTTTTCAAAAGCAACATTAGAAGGGACGGAAGCTGCCCCGTCTGTTTAAGGGTAGCAAAAGAGGACAAAACAAAGTACATCGACTTACAACTGTCGGCAACAAAAGGTCAATGGGATGAACAGGCATCCCGATTTAAAAAAGACAAGCGTGTCAATCCTAACTACGAAAATTACAATGCGTTGCTGAACCGTTATGAAGTCCGAAAAGATGAAATCCTGCAAAAGTTCATGGAGGAACGGGTAAACTGGACGCTTAACCAGTTCGAGGAGGAGTTTCTTGGTATGTCAAAGCAAGGCAAGGTTTACGACTACTTCATGCGACAGGTGGAAAACCTAAAAGCCACAAGGCATATCGGTAATGCAAAGGTCTATGAACGTACCTTGCACATGCTGGCAAAGTATGACGACAAGATTGAGGAACGGCTGTTTTCGGAGCTGGACGTGAAGTATATCAATCGGTTTAACCTTGAAATGGAAAAAGACGGCTGTTGCGGAAACACCCGTAAATACTACCTCAAAACATTGAGGGCGGTTATAAACAAGGCGATAAAAGAGCGTGAAGCCTCATCAAACACCTATCCTTTCGGTAAGGGTGGCTTTGAAATCGGTAAGTTGGCGGAGGAAACAGCCAAACGCTACCTTTCACCACATGATTTGGAACTGATAAAAAACTCGCCTCAACAAAATCCTGTGTTGGAGTTATCCCGTAGGGTATTCCTGTTTTCCTATTTATGTTTCGGTATGAGTTTTATAGACGAAGCCATGCTGACTAAAAACAATATCAATACATTTGGGGCAGAGGAACACATCGTTTACAAAAGGCAAAAGACGCAAAACGCTAAAAATGCAAAGCCTATAACGATACCTGTAACTCCTGCCATAAGAGAGCAGTTGGAGTGGTTTAAGGCAAATACTACTTTGACAGGCAACTATTTGCTGCCAATAATAACAAGGGATTATGAGGGGGAGCAACTGTATGACCATATCCGCAGCCGTTACAAACGTATAAATGACGGTTTAAAGCAATTGGGCAAATTGCTTCATATCCGTATGAACCTGACCACCTATGTCAGCCGTCATACAATGGCCATGACTTTACAAGGCAATGATGTCCCCCGTGAAATTATCAGCCAAGCGTTGGGGCATCGTAATCTTACAACGACAAACGTATATCTTGACAGTTTTTCAACAAGCGTTTTAGACAAAGTAGCTAAAATCCTTTAATAATGAGTATGGCAATAAATATGCCTTTGGGCGGCTTGATAGACAAGTCGCTCAGAGGGGAAGCCCGTTTTGCGCATGAGGAATGGTTGCGCACCTATGTAAAAAGACTGACGAATGGTAATAAGACAAAGCTAAAACAGGCTTTAAATGAGGTGGATGAGGCTATAAACCAATGGCGGAACGGCTTCTTCCTATCCACTTATGATGAAAAGTTATCAGCCGTCCGGCAAGGCAAACTGAACATGGATAGTCAAGAGTTGGAAGACATCTATAACGAGGAAACCTATTTACAAAAAGAGGGTAAAACAGGTTTGGTTGCAGATTTTCTGTATAATTCCATAGCCCAATACGGCTTTATCAATGAACACCACCGTGATGCAATAGAGAGCGCATGGCTGTTTCATGACATGGAGTTTTTGCAACAGCAATGGGAGTATTACGCTTTGGCTCAAATAAGGTCGTTGCGGGCAATTATTGTTTCCATGCTGGGAACAGTACCAACGACAACCGAAACCGAACCGCAGAACGCCAAAAGAGAGCCAAAAAGGATAGAAGATTATCCCGAAGTGTTTGATATTACACTTTGTTGTGAGCTTACGAACTATGCAAAGGACACTATTTACAAGTGGACTCGTACCCGTGAAATACCTTGTCATCGTTCCGGGACAAACGGGCGTAAACTCGTGTTCAAGCGTGACGAAATCGTAGCGTGGATGACTGCCCGAAAGCAGGAAACCAAGGACGAATTTATAAAACGAATGGAAAGCCAGTTGGCTGCACGGCTCCGTAAATAGTTAATATGCTTTATTATGTATAACTTTCTATATACATTCCTATCTCACAGCCATGTATGACAAAATCAAATTAAAGCTATATGACCTGCCAACAGGGTACGACTGGCAAACAGTCCTGCAACGTACAGTTGTAAAGGACTATTTTGCTAATGGTACGGGTGGTAAGGGGTACTGGCGTGGTCGTAGGGTCATAGCCACTGAAATGTATGTATCGTTTGAGGGCAGTCTTCCTAAATGTCTATGGGGACATAACCTAAAGACCTTGTCATTAAGGCAGGTCAAGTGGCTTATAATGAAGTTGAGCAAGGACTTGGGTGTACCTATGTATAAGGCAATGGTAGAGTCTGCGGAGTTTGCACATAACTTTAGCATGGCAGAGCTCCTATTATGTATATGCAGAAGTTGGACGCCATGAAAAAATTTAGACCTAATGGATGGAGTGGTACTAAGTATATGGATAACGGGGAAGTGCGTTGCAAGTTTTATGACAAGATGCAGGAAGCGAAGAAGAAACGTGAACTGCCTAAATATGGAAGAGAGAACTTGCCAAAGAACTTATTGAGGTACGAGGTGACGTTTAGCACCAAAGGACTGAGTAGGCTGTTTGGCAGGGATATAGTAGCAGAGGAGCTTTGGAGTAAGCAGGTATTTTGGACGCTGGTTGCGGAGTGGTTTGGATATTATGAGGATATGGTGAAACTGCCCAATGACTGTTGGGATGTGGATTATCGTATTTTTGAGAGTGCCAAGGACTTTGCCAAGTGGTGCATTTGTATAGCAAATGCCGACCAAAACCTGTCTTATTATGTAAAGCATGTACTGTTTAAACTTCGGGCAAATCCGCAACCAGCCGACCGTGTCCTGCATGGGCAAATACAAAGGAAAATCCAAGAAGCGTTGGAGTGGGGCAAAAAACATTTGGCTCTCCCTAACCTGACCTTGGAACTGACAGGCAAAATAGAACAATATCTTGCTTGGTTGTTGGAGCACTCGGCAGACAGGATGAGCATCGCGGAGGAACGACGAATATTCAATGCCGCCTGTTAATCCTCTTCCTATTCAAATAAGGCTTGGTAATCATCAAAGGGTGTAAACTCCACTTTCCTAAGTTTACTCTTCGGGTGATTATCAAGCCTTATCTTTTAAATGAGGTGTCTATTGGTCGTGCACAGCCAAAAACTTATCAAACACAATAAAAGTATTCGGTGGGGTGTAATAATGGCTTAAACGCTCTAATACGAGGTTGTGTAATTCTGTATGTGATGAGGTGGTTATGCTCGGTCGATAGAATGAATACAGGTTGTAAGTAAATGGGATGCAACACTCTTAAATCTTCACTGTATGATGATAAACTTATGTAATGACAAGGTATTACATCATAGAGGGCTTGCAATGTGGGGGATAAAAATGTCATGCAGCACCTAAAATGAGTGGAATATAATCAATAAGCAAAGTGTGTTTGTGGTTATAGCTACGATGATGAGTCTGTTTAAGGGTATCTGTAAAAGTTTAGACATCCCAATGTGCAAAAGCCTCATCGGAGTTCTCTCCCTAAAATCTTGTGAACTATCAATAAATGAGTAAATTTGTTCCACGACATCCCTAAAAACGTTTGTAGAACGCTGGATTTTAGTTATATTTGTCCCGCTAACAGGTTAAAGACCTGTTGGTGACATATTAATTAAAGGAAGCGTTTAGCTTTATCCCGTTTTAGAAATTCTGGTAAAATTTCATGTGGTACGGGGATAGACGATACAAACGCTCATGCTAATCTTGTATATATCAGTGATATATATAGCTTGGCGTGGGGTGTCGTTTTATCTTGTACCACGGGTTTACCAGAGCCTCTAAAACAGATAATTCTAACAGCCTCACGCTTTCCTTTTATATAAATCTTTCCTGTCGGGGCTGTGGAAAGCAAATTACAATATTATGAAAAGGATTTCTTTTGTAGTACTTTCTCTTTGTTTTATGTTAGTTGGTAGGGCACAGGAAAAAACGACTTTAGACCTTTCGGGTAACAGTTGCTGTCGCTTTCAGGTTACTTATAATGACGTGAAAACCATTTGTATGGAAGCTCGTTCTATTAACCAATTACACGATTTGTATAATATGGATGTTTGCAGCTATTATAATTTAACTCAATATGATACGGAGCTAAAAAGAAAGGCTTTTGCTAACTCTGAGGATGGAAAGGCGCTACTTGAAACTATGAAAAACATGAAAATCAGTTCGGAAGCAAAAAGACATTACTATATTTTCCCTTTCTCTGCAAATATGGGGTGGGATAAGGCATATAATTTGAAAACAAAAACATTTGATTTCGGGTATTCAATAGACGAAACAGGTTTTCTTCCTGTTAATGGATACTTAAACTTTCCACAGTTTGCTATTAAATGTACTCCTAAAGTAAAGCAGGTAGTGCAAAAAAGACAAGGCACTGACAGGGCGAGTTATTTGACAACAATAAAAATACCAATGACGGAAAGCGAGGCTTTAGCTATTGAGGAGCATATTGATGATTTGGCATTGGCTGTTCAGTTTACTATACAAGGTTGGGGCGAAACAAAAAGGAAAATAAACTTGGGTGGTGCTGTATTCATAACAACAACTTGCGTAAAGGCTGTGTCACCCAAAATGTATATCATAGATAAAAATACCAATGAAATTTATTTTGAGTTATGATTCTTCAATGCAATAATGCAAAACCTACATAACAAAAGGCAATAATCGGATTAAATAAGCCAAGTTTCCCGAAAACCTTATTCGTAGGATATTCGCAGGTAAAAATAAGGAGTTAAGCAAACACTTAACTCCTTGATTTATATATCATTGTAATTTTATTATCGGTAATCTTATTCAATTCCCCCAGACGCGTACTCTAACCGGGCTGAGCTACACCCCGAATTGCGGATGCAAAGGTAGTGCTTTATTTTTAATCTGCAAATAAATTGATTGCTTTTTATTTGTTGTATTCTATGGTATGTTTTGTATGGTCTTTATTATTAGTGTTTTATGATGGCTTTACTTACTGCTATTTAGAATTGTTTCTAAACAATACTTTAATTGCTTAAGGCTTTTGTTCTGTTCGGCTATTTGTATTTAGTCTATCGTCTTTTGTATGGAATAGGATTATTTTACCCTAAAACTTTAATCAAACTTTAATCGAAGATAGATACAAAATAGGAATATATCTTGCTACTACATTTCTCATTATTAGTATGGGGTTGACGTATATTGAAAGAAACTTTCCGTGTGTTCATTGTTAATAAATCTTAATAGGTTAATTTTACTCGTCAAAAATTTAATCGTGGATTGAATTTTTACGTTGCACTCATAGAGAACTGTATTATTAATTAAAAAAAGAAAGAAGATTATGGCAAAGTTTCGTATTGTACTCCACACGAGTAACAAAAGAAAAGATGGGAGTAACCCTGTTTGTTTACGCATCACTAAAAGAGGTAAACTAAAATACATTGATTTAAAATTGTCCGCCTTTGAAAATGAGTGGGATACAAATGCGGACCGATTTAAAAGGGACAAACGAGTGAACCCCAACTATGAGTCGTATAACAACTGGTTGATTAGTTGCGAGGAACGTAAAAATGAAGTGGTGAATAAGTTTATGAAAGCACAGGTGGATTGGACACTAAACCAATTTGAAGAAGAATTTTTGGGAATTTCGAGACAAGGAAAAATCTATGATTATTGGGTGAAGCAGGTGGAGGATTTAAAGTCTACAGGTCACATCGGTAATGGAAAGGTTTATGAGCGTGACTTGCACCTGTTTTGCAAATATGACTCTAAGGCAAAAGAACGTTTGTTTTCAGAAATAGACGTGAAATACATCAATCGCTTAAATATGGCTATGGAAAAGAATGGTTGTTGTGGAAACACCCGTATGCACACTTTAAAAACATTGCGTGCAGTAATCAATAAAGCCATTAAAGAAAAAGCAGCCTCAAACAACACTTATCCGTTTGGCAAAGGTGGTTTTGAAATCAACAAGCTGGCGGAGGAAACGGCAAAACGCTATTTACTGCCAACAGAATTGGAGTTGATAAAGAACTCGCCTCAACAAAATTTTGTATTGGAGCGTGCCCGTCGGATATACCTATTTTCTTATTATTGTTTAGGTATGAGTTTTGTTGATATGGCAAACCTGACAACAGACAATCTTGAAGTGTTGGCAACAGGAACGCATATCGTGTATAAACGGCAAAAGACAAAAAATGCCAAGAATGTAAAACCGATAAAAATATTCGTTATTCCTGCCATAGAGGAGCTATTGGAATGGTTTAAGGCAAACACACCTCAAACAGGCAAGTATTTACTTCCTATTATTACTAAAGAGTATGATGGCGAACAACTGTATGAGCATGTGCGTTGCCGATACAAACGTATTAATGCCAATTTGAAAAAAATGGGTAAGACTTTAGGAATTTCATTGAACTTGACAACTTACACAGCACGACACACAATGGCCATGACTTTGCAAGGCAATGATATTCCCCGTGAAATAATAAGCCAAGCCCTGGGACATAGTAACCTTACGACAACGGCTACATATCTTGCCAGTTTCTCTACAAGTGTTTTGGATAAAGTCGTAAAAATATTATAGGTATGTTTATTCATTATGGAATGCCTTTGGGCGACTTGATAAACAAGTCGCTCAGAGGGGAAGCAACAGTCCGTGAAAGTTGGTTGGTTGTTTATGTGAAGCGATTGACGGATGGGGATAAAGGAAAACTCCGACAGGCATTAAAGGTAGTTGATGCAGCTATTATTATGTGGAAAAGCAAATATTTTATTTCCTTATACGAAGTAAAGGTAAAGTCTGTAGTTCAGGGAGAATTAAAGATGAGTAGTCAAGAATTGGATGATATCTATAATGAAGAAGCCTACTTACAGAAAGAGGGAAAAATTATTTTAGCAAAAGATTTCCTGTATGGTGCAATAGCAAAGTACGGTTTCATTAATGAACATCATCGTGATTCTGTGGAAAGCGCATGGTTGTATAACGATATGGAGTTTTTAAGAAACGAGTGGGAATATTATGTTTTGGCTCAAATAAGGTCGTTACGGGAAATAATTTGTACTATGCTGGGAACAGTACCGTCAGAGGGTAAAGGCGAAAAACAGAAGAACAATAGACCTCTAAAACGGATGGAAGATTATCCGGAGGTATTCGGCATTGATATTTGTAGTGAGTTGATTGGGCAGTCCAAACATACAATTTATAAGTTGACAAGTCATAAGGAGATACCTTGTTATCGTGCGGAAAGTGGGCGAATACTAAGATTTAGGCGTGATGAAATAATAGCGTGGATGATTGCTAAAAGGCAGGAAACTAAGCAGGAATTCATTGAAAGTATGGAGTTGGGATTTGCTGCTCGTCTTCGTAAATAGTTAATAAGTTCAATTTTGTATAACATTTTAAATACATTTTAATTCATAGCCATGTATGACAAAATCAAATTAATGCTATATGACCTGCCAACAGGGTACGACTGGCAAACAGTCCTGCAACGTACAGTTGTAAAGGACTATTTTGCTAATGGTACGGGTGGTAAGGGGTATTGGCTTGGACGTAGGGTCATAGCTACTGAAACGTATGTGTCATTTGAGGGCAGTCTTCCTAAATGTCTATGGGGACATAACTTAAAGACCTTGTCATTAAGGCTGGTCAAGTGGCTTATAATGAAGTTGAGTAAGGACTTGGGTGTACCTATGTATAAGGCAGTGGTGGAGTCTGCGGAGTTTGCACATAACTTTAGCATGACAGAGCCTCCTATTATGTATATGCAGAAGTTGGATGCCATGAAGAAATTTAGACCTAATGAGTGGAATGGTACTAAGTACATAGAGGACGAAGAAGTGCGTTGCAAGTTTTATGATAAGATACAGGAGGCAAAGAAGAAGCGTGAGTTGCCTAAATATGGAAGAGAGAACTTGCCGAGGAACTTATTGAGGTACGAGGTAACATTTGGCACCAAAGGACTGAATAGGTTGTTTGGCAGGGATATAGTAGCAGAGGAACTTTGGAGTAAACAGGTATTTTGGACGCTGGTTGCAGAGTGGTTTGGATATTATGAGGATATGGTGAAACTGCCTAATGATTGTTGGGATGTGGATTACCGTATTTTTGAGAGCGCCAAGGACTTTGCCAAGTGGTGCATTTGTATAGCAAATGCCGACCAAAACCTGTCTTATTATGTAAAGCACGTCCTTTTTAAACTTCGGGAAAATCCGCAACCAGCCGACCGTGTCCTGCATGGGCAAATACAAAAGAAAATCCAAGAAGCGTTGGAGTGGGGCAAAAAACATTTGGCTCTCCCTAGCCTGACCTTGGAACTGACAGGCAAAATAGAACAATATCTTGCTTGGTTGTTGGAGCACTCGGCAGACAGGATGAGCGTCACGGAGGAACAACGAATATTCAATGCCGCCTGTTAATCCTCTTCTTATTCAAATAAGACTTGGTAATCATCAGAGAGTGTAAACTTCACTTCCTAAGTTTATTCTTCAGATGATTACCAAGCCTTATCTTTTAAATGAGGTGTCTATTGGGCGTGCACGGCCAAAAACTTATCTAACACAATAAAAGTACTCGGCAGGATATAAAAATAATTCGCTAATATTGCGAATTGTGCAAATATGTGTTATCTTTGTGTCATCAAAGAACGGTTATATGAAACGTAGAATTTGAAAAGGAATATTTGGCAGAAACTTTATGAAAAAGGAAAAACTGATGATAAGAAGCATCGTTTCCAACCTCAAATAGTCAATGGTTATTTGAAGTGTGTCAAAGCTCTACTAAATGCCTCTCGAATGGAAGATTTATATCAGTATAGGTCTTTAAACTATGAAAAGTTGAAAGGTGATAAAAAAGGACTTTCTTCTTTACGCATCAATGACCAATACAGATTGGAATTTAAGGAAATCACCAATGCGGGTAATCAAACAATCATAGAAGTCTGTTCTTTGATAGACATTACAAATCATTATAAATAGGAGGAACTATGGGTATAGCAACAAATAATTTGCAGTCATTCCGTCCCTATCATCCGGGTGAATTGATAAAGGAAGAATTGGAATGTAGAGGCATAAGGCAAAAAGACTTTGCAAAGAGATTTGGCTTGTCTTATTCTGCCTTAAATGAAACATTAAATGCAAAACGTCCGATAACTACCGAATTTGCCTTGTTTTTAGAGGCGGCTTTGGGTGTCAATGCCGATTTGCTTGTAAGAATGCAAACGGATTATAATATACAGGTAGCACGAAAGAATAACTCCTTGCGTGAAAAGCTAAACAATATAAAGAAAATAGCTGCCGTGTTTTGAAAACAGTTCTTGGTATGATATTATAGAAATAAAGTTTTTAACGGGGTATTTAAGATAAGGTGGGGCAAGCTGCTCCACCCTTATTGTTTGCTCCTCTAAGAGTGTAAAAAAGAGTTCCTTTGTACTCGAAAATACTTGTTTAATAGATTGAAAATCAGTAATTCAATAAAAATTAGCACAAATATTTAAATCTCGGTCATAAATTCTTCGTTATATTCATGCAACTTATAAAAAGTTTGGTATGAGAAATCAATTGTATTTGTGTTGGAATAGTTATCTTATACGTGATGCTCCTAATTGTATATCAGCGTGTTATTGTAAAATAGTTAGTGATATACATAAGTAAGTTATAATATTAAAAAATGAGATTATGGAAAACAAGGAAGTACAGGCATTAGATTCTGAATATCTTTTGTCGTTAATGAAACAGGCTAATACGGATAAGGATGCTGCATTTGAGTTAGGAAAGTAGTACATGAATGGCACAAAATTCCTCAAGATACCCGAAGAGTACTCTTTTATTTTCAACAGGCTACAGATTTGGGGCATTCTGAGTCACAAATGATAAGTGGATATCTGTATAAAGTAGGAGCATGGGATTTGAAGCCAGACCCTTTAAAAGCTGCCGAACTCTTTGTGTGTGCGTCAATGACAAACCCCAGTGATGAAATTGTATAGTGGGAAGCTATAAATTTATTCTTATATGGTGGTATTGGAGGAACACCTCTAAATGAATATAGAGGTGTTAGTCTGTTGGTGTTTATGAGCCAATTGGAAATTCCCTATGCAATGTATTTGTTAGGTAAGGCTCATGAAAACGGTTTATGGGGAGTGTCTAAAGACAAAGACGAGGCGATAAGATTATATCGTGAGTCTGCGAATTTAGGGTGTACTGCTGCTATGCTATTTCAGCCTTAAAAGAAGAGCCTTTTGTGGTGACTGAACAATAAGCAGAGAGGAGGTGATTATTTGCTTTACCACTTATTTAATGTATTTGGAAAATTCTTCAATGCAATAATGCAAAATCCGCATAATAAAAGGCAATAGTCGGATAAAATAAGCCAAGTTTCCCGAAAACCTTATTCGTAAGGTATCCGCAGGTAAAAAATAGGGAGTTAAGTATTTATTTAACTCCTTGATTTATATATTATTGTAATTTTATTATCGGTAATCTTATTCAATTTCCCCAGACGCGTACTCTAACCGGGCTGGGCTACATCCCGAATTGCGGATGCAAAGGTACGGCTTTTTTTGTATTTGCAAATATTCTCTGTACTTTTTTTACATTAAAAGTACATCTTTTTATGCAAGGTATTGATAAAACTAATAAGTCGATTCCCTATATTCAGAGGGAGACATATTGGTGTGTCTTTTAAAAAAACGACCTAAAGCAGACTGGTTCAGGAACTTAGTTCTGATTGTTATTTCCTGAATATTAAGAGAACTGTTTTTCAATAATTCTTTTATCTCCAGTAATGAATAATCTATAATCCAGTCCTTAGGAGATTTTCCACTGGTTTCTTTAACTACTTCAGACAAATATTTGGAAGAAACATGAAGTTTGTCGGCATAAAAGATAACCTCTTTATGTTCTCTGTAGTTATCCATCATTAGCGTGTAGAATCTATGTGTTAAATCTTCTTTACGTGTTGTACTTGTATTATTTCTATGATTGATATAATTTTCAAAGTCATTATATAAATCTAGGAATATAATTCTTAGCAGAGCTATAATTGCTTCTCTGGAAAAACTTTTGGGAAGTTTGCTCCGACTCTTCAGTAATGCATAATAATTCATGAAATACTGCATCTCTTGTTCCGGCAAGGGATAAAGGAAACGAGATTTCATGTAAGAGAAAAATTGAGGAGAAAAACTTCTGATAGTTTTTATTACATCATAGAAAAATGTGTTTGAAAGTGTAAAATAGTTTGTTGTGAAATTAGTACTTGTCTCTATGACTGAGACTAGCAATCCCGGCATAAAGACAAAAACATCATGTGGATGTATAGTATATTCTTGAGAATCCATTCTTATTTTAGCATTTCCTTGTATACAGATTCCAATAGTACATATAGGGGTATAAGAGGGGCAATCTGTAATGGGCAATGTTGATGCATCAGATTGCATGCAAAATTCATTCTCTAATATATCTTCTCTATTCTTTTCAAATTCCTTATATAACATTTATACCAACCAATTATAGTGCAAAAATAGGATTTCTGAAGCATTGAAAAGTTGATCAATGGTATTTAGGAACAATTTTACGGAAAAAAAGCACTTTGTATTTGTCTTTTTTAAATGATAAGCTTGGTTTTTTAACTAATATATCATAAATACTCTAATTTCTTGATTGTTAAAAGTTTGCCTGAGCATAATTGGGGATAAATAAAAGATGTTTTTTATTGTATCGGACAGATGGAAAGATTGTACAATCTTTCCATCTGTTTAAAGGGGGATCAGCAACCCATGGATTCACGATAAAAATCCAGCATTTCAAAAATTTCGTCTTTACTTGCCGATTGGTTAATCTGTATATCTCCTATTTCAGTTAATAGGGTGAAATTAATGATGCCTGCTGAGTTCTTCTTATCATGTTTCATGAATTCATAGAGGTGTTCATATTGTTTGCAATCAAAAGGCATAACTCCATAATGTTCTTTGATGAACAAGATGGTTTGACGTAGCTTGTCTTTGGGAAAACCTGTTTTGATGTGGGAGAAATAAAGTTCACAAACTATCCCCCATGCCACAGCGTAACCATGTAATATAGGATGCTGTGTCTCTAATGCCAGACTTTCGAAAGCATGCCCTACGGTGTGTCCCAGATTTAAAGCTTTGCGGATTCCTCTTTCAAAAGGGTCCTGTTCCACTATATTTTCTTTAATCTGTACAGATTTTCCGACTAAAGTCTGTAAGACCTTATAATCTATATTGTTGAAGTCAAATCTCAGCAATTCTATCCAATGATCATGGGTGCTGATAAGACCATGTTTCAACATTTCAGCGTATCCGGACAATAGATTTCGAAGATCCAGTGATTTTAGAAAATCAGCGTCAATCAATACACTTTCGGCAGGGGAGAAGACTCCGATCTCATTCTTTAATCTGTTGAAATTGATTCCGGTCTTGCCTCCTACAGATGCATCAACCATAGCCAGTAGCGTGGTAGGAATATTGATATATTTGATCCCTCGTTTGAAAGTTGATGCGGCGAATCCTCCTAAATCTGTAACCATCCCTCCACCTAAATTGATAAGTAACGAATGACGGCTTGCGCCTTTATCTCCCAACTCTTTCCATACATATGCCAATGTTTCCAAGTTTTTGTGCACATCTTCGGCCCCTATATAAATAAAATGGGCATTTTTAATACAATCAAATCCAGATAAAACAGGAATGCAAAGTTTACGCGTATGTTCATCAGCCAAGACAAATAATTTGTCATGTGGGCATTGGGTTATTGCCTTATTGAGATTTTCTTCTAAGTTATGGCAGATAATAACTTCTTGTTTACTCATATTTTCTATTATTTGCCTGCAAATTTAGGTAAAAAAGCAAAAAGATGACCGTTCTTTGCTTACAAATAATTACTTTTGTACGTTAAAATATAAAATAATGAAAGGAATTTTACCGGTTTATTGTAGGACGATGGGATATGTTGTTCTGTTGTTGTCTGTTTTCGTACCGTTGCTCATGTTTATGTTTGGCATGATAAATGATAGTAACTTGTTGTTTACAAAGGCTTCTATCAAGTTACTTATCTGGTTTTCTCTGTTTATGATCTTCTTGGCAAAAGTGAAGGATGAGAATGAGAAGATTTCCCGAATACGTGTCAAGGCTATTTGTTATGCTATTTATTTGCTGGGCATTTATTATATTGTAATGTTGGTCAGAGGAGTATATAATGGAAATCTGGAAGAAGCGGATAATTCCATTGCTATAGTTTATATGGCTTTTAATGTTATTTGTCTGGAATTTGGCGTACAAAAAAGCCGGGTTGACCGATTATTTAAGAAATAAATACATTTTTCCGTTAAACCTTTTGTTGACAAGAGTGTCCAAAGGACATTAGGCATTAAAATTTCAAGGAAAAAAATGAAGAAGTTAATATTATTGTTGTTACTGGTATGTACCTGTGCAACTCTCTCTTGGGCGCAAAGTGGCAAGCGCATAACCGTGACGGGATCTGTGATTGATGGTGATGATAAAAGCCCGGTTGGACAAGCTACCGTACAATTACTTTCTCTACCCGATAGTACAATGGTGGTAGGAAATGTTACCAATAACAACGGAGTATTCTCTATTGCCGCCCGTCCGGGAAAATATGTACTTAAAATTTCATTTGTAGGTTATCTTACTCAGGAAAAATCTTTGCAGCTGACAGCTGGTAAACCGAGCGTTAATATTGGAACGGTCACTTTACCTACCGATGCTATCATGTTGGGTGAGGCAGTTATTGTAGCCGAGGCTCCGCAAGTAACCATTTCAGAAGATACTATTGGTTATAATGCTTCTGCTTATCGTACTCCTGAGGGGGCAATGTTGGAAGAGTTGGTGAAAAAACTTCCGGGAGCCTTGAACTCTTCGTAGTTCCTGAACCGATAGTACAACATAGGCTAAAGGGTTGTGGCGTTAATGACTGGGTTATTTCCAAATGGCGGAATTGACCGGTCCGCCTGTTCTTCCCTGCCGGTATAGGCACATCCGCTTTCCGGTACGTATTCCGGAAAACCTTTCCAAGACTGGTATCTTTTCATGATTCTTGATGGATTAAATTTGACATGACCGGCTCCTTGGAGCGCGGTATTCCTGTTTCTTACATGCCCCGTCCTGTTTTTTGCCTTGTCCAAAGCAAGGTTGGCGGAAAAAATACCGGAACGGAGTGAGGATGATTTTTCCTGCCAACCAGCCCGCAAGGCCGCCTTGCCTGCGACAAGGCAAAAAGCTATCTTTGCAGGGAAGAACTAGGAATATCTGCGGATAGATACTTGAAGAACCGCTGTCTGTTTGAAGGGAATAAAAAAACGGGAATAACCTTGGATGGCTACTCCCGTTGTTGAGGTGAGGGTGGTTTTTACCGTTATGGATGGGTTGGCAATGCAAATTTGTCCTGTAAGGTCTGCATTTCAAATGCGATGGTGGAATTCATGATTTTTGCATAGATTCGGGTGGTACGTATATCCGTATGCCCCAGCATCTTGGCAATGGACTCCAATGAAACCTTGTTCGCTATGGCCAAGGAAGCGAATGTATGGCGTGCGATATGTGTGGACAGTTTCTTCTTGATGTGACAGATGTCGGCTATTTCTTTCAGGTACCCGTTCATGCGCTGGTTGGAAGGGACCGGCAGCAGGAATCCCCTTTCAGAGTAGCCCGGTCTCGACTTGTATTTTTCCAGAATCAGTCGGGGGATATCCAGAAGGGGGATGTCGCACATGTTGTCCGTTTTTTCCCTGGCCTTGCGGATCCACCAACGTCCGTCGTCAGCCTGCACGATGTGTTCAGCCTTCAGGTGCTTTACATCTGTAAAGGCGAGTCCGGTGAAAGAACAGAAGATGAAAATGTCCCGTACGGTTTGCAGACGCTCGATGTCGATGTCTTTGGCAATAATGCGGCGAAGTTCAGATTCATTCAGAAAGTCCCGGTTGGTCTTGGTCTGCTTGAAATGGATGTCGGCAAACGGGTCTTCATTGATCCACTTTTTTTAGAATGGCGGTCTTGGTGATTTTTTTCAGGTTCTTCAGGTATTTGACCGTAGCATTTTGGGCACATCCCTTTTGGGTCTTGATGAAATGTTCGAATTTGGTGATGAACTCATAATTGATGGATTTGAGAGGAATGTCGGCGCAGTTGTACTGTTCGCGCATGAATTCCACCAGGTAACGGACCGTCCGTTCATAACGCAGTACCGTCCCTTTTGCATATTCCTTGTCCATCAGTTCCCGGTACTCCTGATTATGCTCATTGAATGTTTCAATCAGCATTTTGGGTGAGTCATACCCTCCATAGAAGATGTTCTTGATGGTTACGGCAGTAATGGGCTTGCCGTCCGCCTCCAGTTGTCGGTGTATTTGGAAAACCCTGTTTCTAACCGTTTCAAGATAGAGGTTGATTTCCTGGTGTTTCCTGTCCTTTCCGACAGCACATCCTTTCAAGTGGTTCCATTTGTCCGGTTCCACACTCCGTTTGACTTGTACTTCAGCGCGTTTGCTGTTCACTGTAATACGCATACAGATGGGTGCCTCTCCATTTTTTAGAAGCTTGGATTTCTTGATGAAGAACAGCACCGAAAATGAGTTGTTTTGCATGGCCATACTCTTTGTTTTTGACGTTGTAAAATTACTGTTTTTAACGCGAGTTGGATTTATGCAAAATACAGATATTCAATGAAATAGAACCTAAAAAAGGTGGACTTTTTTTTAGACCGGAAATCAAGTCCACCTTTTCGTCCACCTCGTAAATGCCGTAAAGTGCCTCAATTTGCCGTTTTGTAGAAAAGAAAAACCGCTGACAATGTTTGATTATCAGCGGTTTACGTTAAATTGCTTTTTGTTTGAGTGATCCGCCTGGGGCCCGAACCCAGAGCCCCAATCTGCCTTGGGGTAATTGGGTAAAATGTAATGTGTTTATTATCAGATGTTTGCGACTGTATAGTTAGGCATTGCTTACAAAAATAGGTTCAGTTCCTGCAATATTTGCTGATGAACCTTGTAGGACATTAGTATTCAACCAGATACATCGAGCTATTAAGTACGGACTTTTCAGAGAACCACCTTTTTCCATCTTAATCAAAGAAGAATTTGACGTTACGGAGGTAGCATTTTCCGGCTCGTCGGAACGGACAGGAAAAGCTGGTTATTTCTGTTTCTTTTGGGAGTTCCTACATTCCGCAGTTTTGGCATGTCCGTTCACATAAGTACGGGCTTCTTCACGGAATCTTTCACGTTCCGATGTTCCGGGTTTACCGAACTGGACATCCATGAGTTCGTCGATGTTTGTTAGACCGTTTTCTTTTAAAATCTCCTTTTCTGTCTTCATGTTCCAAAGATAGTTCTCTTGATAGAAAAGGACAAGTTTTATGGTGTAAAATTGTGAAGAACGGTGTGATAAGGTTTAAGTATAGTATACGCTAGTTATGGTTTGAGCAACTTCTTCTATATGGGTATTATAAATTGAGTTCAACATATTATTGTACTTTAGACTTTTTGATAAAGACTAATAGCTTTTCCTTGTGTCTTAATTTTTTGGTATTTGTATTAGGTTCATGTAAATTTATTATTAGTGATGAAGATATAGTGCTACAATGTTTTTGGGAGTAATAGCAAATAATAAAAGTATAAAATCAATACTATACCTGAGTTCGGGATAAGTTTAGAATAAGGCCAGTTGTTTTGAGTCCTCAATATAGTATCCTTGCAATGCATCCGGTTTGTTTTCAAAGAAACAATAAGCGCCCAGTACAGCCACCAGATTTACCAGGAAATTCGTTATCGAACGATGTCTGGAATGCACAAGCTGTGCTTTGTTTTTGAGCAGATCGTTAATCGTCTCAATGATATACCTCTTTCTGAGCATCATCTTGTCATAAAAGGACATAAGCCTGTTCTTCATATTCGTCTTAATTCCATGTACCAGCTGAATGTCGTCGTCAAATAAGGAATCAAATAGTTTGGGAGAGATGTAGCCTCTGTCTGCAAAGGCCTTTCCATACAAATCTTTGGCCAGTACTTTCCATACTTTCGGATTCCTATCGTCAACATTCGCTCCTGTAAGACAAAATGTTATGATTTCTCCTCTGTCATTACACAACAGATGAAGCTTGAATCCGTGACACCATCCCATCGTTCCTTTGCCATCGGTTGCCACTCCTTTAAAACTTTGTTGGCATAACGTCTTAGGTTGTGACATACCGGTATCATGGTGCTATCAGCAAAACTTATACCCGTACATCTTCCGAACGCAAAAAGTTTGAGGAAGAAAACTAGCTTAAAAAAATACGCGTTGTTCCAGTTCTATAAATCTGTTATATGAAACCGCATTAGGGAAATCACGTTTCATGTGTTCACGAATATAATAGATGTAATAGTGCTTGAAATTACGATAAGTCCCGAAATGGAAAAGGAGAAGAATAGTCATTATTTCACTATCCGATAGCGAAGCTTTTCGATTACGATGTTGCTTTCCATCAGTGACCGGAAGAAGATTTTTCTTCAATTCAGACTCAAAATTCTTATCAAACTCATCAATAATACAGAAATTTCCTAACTTTATCCTTGGTAATCATTGTTGTTAATTTG